>Ga0181590_10001022_pt1 | contig 23453 bp, 18 predicted proteins | sample 071ome_34_FD_132446 | JGI IMG/M metagenome (GOLD analysis project Ga0181590, IMG submission 132446) | Coastal salt marsh microbial communities from the Groves Creek Marsh, Skidaway Island, Georgia - 071411BT metaG (megahit assembly) | ecosystem: Environmental > Aquatic > Marine > Intertidal...
TAAGACCCCAAAATACAACTCTGAGTAAAGAAAAAATCAAAAATCACTTCAGTCTTAAGATCCCATTATGGCAAAAATCACTTAAAGAGTGTCTAAAAGAAATCACATAAATCAAGCTTATATGTCAGATCAAACCCTATTTTTTTAAGGTAATAAGTATAATTTAAGCTATGTTTTTTTGCTTCAATTTCAACCCAAATTGTCGTGCGGTAGCTATTGTCTGTCGGGTGGAAATTGACCTTCGATAATAGCCCTTATTAAAAAGAATTCAACTTAATAATTTAAATTTTCAATATGTTAAAAATAGCTTTAATGGGATGTGGCAGAATAGCCAAAAGACATTCTGAATTACTTGGCAATAATCAAATATCTGGAGCAAAACTGACTGCAGTGTGCGATATAGATATCAATAAAGCTAAATTAATTGCTCAAAAATTCTCTGTTCCATATTATTCTTCAATAGAAAAGCTTTTGGAAAGGGAAAAAGTTGATGTTGTATCAGTTTTAACTGAAAGTGGAAATCATGCAAAACATGTCATCAATATTGCCAAGAAAGGAAAACATGTTATTGTTGAAAAACCAATGGCGTTAACTTTAGATGATGCAGATAAGATGATTATGGCCTGTGATCTAGCCGGGGTAAAGCTTTTTGTTGTAAAGCAGAATAGATTTAACGTTCCTGTAATTAAACTGAAGCATGCTCTTCTCCAAAATCGATTTGGAAAGCTAGTCTTGGGCACTGTTAGGGTTAGATGGTCTCGATCACAAGAGTATTATGATCAGGCTAAATGGAGAGGAACATGGCAAATGGATGGAGGAGTTCTATCAAATCAAGCTAGTCATCATATTGATATGCTTGAATGGATGATGGGCGATGTTGAAAGTGTTTTTGCAAAATCTTCCACATCGCTTGTAAATATTGAAGCCGAAGACACTGCTGTGGTGACTCTTAGGTTCAAATCTGGAGCATTAGGCATTATTGAGGCTACAACCGCTACCAGGCCGAGAGACCTTGAAGGATCAATATCTATCCTTGGAGAAAATGGGTCTGTAGTAATTGGTGGTTTTGCAGTAAATCAGATGACTCATTGGGAGTTTAGGGATATGCTCAAAGGTGATGATGAAGTTAAGGAAAAATTTTCTGAAAATCCGCCAAATGTATACGGCTTTGGACATCAAGCATATTATGAATATGTAGTCGATTGCCTATTAAATAATGGTCCACACCTAGTTGATGGTTTTGCTGGTAGAAAAAGTATTGAGCTAATTTCAGCTATTTATGAGTCTATTGAAACTGGTAAAGAAGTATATTTAAGATTTAAACCGAAACTTTGTAAGCTTGGGTTAAGCAAATGAAGAAAATTTTTTTCATAGGATCAAAGCATATTGGTTTTAAATGTTTAGAACATGTTTACAATCAAGTAAAAAAACTAAATCTAGATATTTCAGGAGTTCTAACAAATGATAAAGGACATGAAATAAAGAATTTTTGCAAAAACAAAAATATACCGATCTTAGACTCTTTAAAAGATTATCTTTCAATAAGAAATATAGATACTTTGATATCGGTCCAATACCATGAAATACTTAAAAAAATTCATTTAGAAAATGCAAAACGTTGCTTCAATCTTCATATGGCACCACTGCCAGAATATAGAGGTTGCAATCAATTTACATATGCAATTTTGAACCAAGAGTCTACTTTTGGTACTACTATTCACCTAATGGATGAGGGCATTGATTCGGGAGATATAGTTTTTCAAAAAAGATTTGATATACCTAAAGATATTTGGGTTGAAGAACTCTACAATCTGACTGTTAGAAACTCAATAGATTTATTTAGAGAGAACTTCAAAGACCTTATAAACGATAATTTCCTTGCATGCCCTCAGTCAGATTTTCCTGTAAATACCCCCAAGAATTTTTATCTTAGATCAGAGATAGACAAATTAAAGAAAATAGACTTAAATGACGGTCCAGAAAAGATAAAAAGAATAATTAGATCTTTGGCTATGCCAGGGCACCAGGGCCCATATATCGAAATTGATAAAAAGAAATTTTATCTTGCTTCTAGCCAATCATGAAAAAGACAATACCTTTTATTGACTTACATAAACAATACTTATCAATAAAAGAGGAAATAAACTTTGCTATTGATCAGGTAATAAACAACTCTGCTTTTATTCGCGGTCAATTTGTAGATCAATTTGAAAAAGACTTTTCTAATCTTATTGGCGTAGATCATACTATCTCATGCGGTAATGGCACTGATTCCCTTTATATTGCAATGAAGGCACTAGAGCTTTCAAGTGATGATGAAGTTATTGTGCCAGCTCATTCATGGATTTCTACTTCTGAAGCAGTTACTCAGGCAGGTGGTAGAGTCGTTTTTTGTGATACTTTACCTGACACCTTTTTAATTGATCCTCGTGAAATATTAAAAAAAATAACTGATAAGACTGTTGGAATTATTCCAGTTCATTTGTATGGCCAGGCTGCAGAAATGGATCAAATTATGAGTATTGCTTCAAAACATAATTTATGGGTTATTGAAGATTGTGCGCAAGCACATTTAGCAAAATACAAAGATCAAGAGGTAGGAACCTTCGGAGATTTTGGCTCATTTTCTTTTTATCCAGGAAAAAATCTTGGGGCAATGGGGGATGCCGGAGCATTAATTACAAATAGTCCCAGACTGGCAAATAATGCAAGAAGATTTGCTAGACATGGTGGATTAGTCAAAGGTGAACACGAAATTGAAGGAATCAATAGTAGACTTGATGGCATTCAAGCTGCAATTCTTTCTGTCAAAATTAAGCACATAAAAGAGTGGACTATTCAAAGGCAGAATGCAGCAAATGTATACAAAGAACTATTATCGGGTATTAGAGAAATAACTCTCCCAAAAGTATATTCAACGAATACCCATGTTTGGCATCAATTCACCATAAAATTAAATTATCGAGACGAATTATCTAGACATTTGTTATCTAAAGGCATACCGACGTCAATCAATTATCCTATTGCGCTTCCATTTTTAAAGGCCTATAAAAAATATAAATTTCAAGAACAACAATTTCCAAATGCTTTTGCTAATCAATCTCAAATACTTTCCCTGCCAATCTATCCAGAAATAACGTTCCAAGATCAGAAATATATTTCAAAATCAATAGAGGAGTTCTTTATCAAGTGATATCAAATAAATACCTTTTCATTGGAAGGAAGCCACATGTCTTTTATAAGGGATTATTAATTAAGGCTGATTTAAATACCCATGAATCGATTCTTTGGAAGATGCAATCAAATAATATTAGTGGAAAGATTCTTGATTTTGGTTGCGGCGAAGGAGCATTATCACAAAGATTACTTGATCATGGGTTTCAAGTAATTTCAGTGGATAAGGACATAGATCAATATAAGGCAAGGGGTGGTAAGTCAATAAAACTTGACTTTGACAGTAAAAGCTCACTTCAAAATTTTTTGAATGAATATGATAATTACTTTGATGTTGTTTTGAGTATTGAAGTGATAGAACATGTAGAAAATCATTTTGAAATGATGAGAATGTTAAAAAAACTTGTTAAGAAAGATGGTTTAATTTTTGTTTCAACTCCTAACATTTCTTCATGGTTGAGTCGCTTAACTTTTTTAAGGAAAGGAGAGTTTCATCAGTTTTCTGATAGAGACTATTTTGCAGATGGTCATATAACGCCTTTATCTGATTTTGAAATGAATATTATTGCAAAAACACTCAGTCTTAAACTAATCTCAAAATCACCCACAGGGACCCTTCCCCCATTATATTTTGCCTCAATTGCTCTATTTTTCAGAAGCATCATAGGAATATTATTAAGACCTTTTATGAAAGGCAAATTAAATGGCTGGGGTATTTTATATATCTTTAAAAAATAAATTCCTTGAATTTAGAAGTTAAAAATATCAGTCAAGTAAGCTTGGGATCTTTTGTTGGTCAAGCCATATCTTTTATGGGTACGATTGTGCTAGCGAGACTCTATACTCCAAGCGACTTAGGCTTATTAGCTATTTTTGTTTCAATAACTTCAATTATGAAAGTCTTTAGCTTATTAAAGCTTGAGACTCTAATTGTGCGGAGTAATTCATTGGGCAGAGCTATCATAAATTCAAAAAAAGTAACTCAGACCGTTGTCTTTAATTTTTTCTTTTTATTATTAGGCTCATTAATTTTATTTCTGAGCAATTACTTTTTCTTTGGGTATGAAAAAAATTTCCTAGATATTCAGTTTTTACTCGTCGTTACTTCATATACTGCATTTCTGGGTTTTTTGATTGTTGCAGAAAACTTGCTAAATTTTGAGAAAAGATATAAAGATATAGCAATCATAAAAGGCTTGGGTCCATTACTATTCGTCATAAGTGCCATAATACTTTCTTTTTTCAATCTAAATGATGCCCTTGTGATTTCTCAATTTCTAGCAGGGTTCCTTTTGCTTGCATATCTATATCTAAGATTAAAACCGATAAATTCTTTTTTTTTTCATGGGCTAAGCCTTAGGAAAATCTTTCGGTTTATTAAGCTAAACAAATCAACAGTCTTCTATCTAATGCCAGCAAATCTCATTGATATTTTGGGCTTTTCAATGCCACTCTTTTTTTTAGCCTTTTTTTATTCTTCTGAAATAAGCGGTCAATATAGCTTAGCCTGGAGGGCATTAAATTCACCTGCAGGTATTATTTCAGCCGCATATGGAATGGTTTTTTTTAAGAAATTTTCGAGCTTATATAATAAAGGTGAGAATCTATCTAAGATACTTTTAGAATCTTGGAAAAACTTGTTCATGGTAAGTTTTTTCCCAGTAATAGTTCTTTCAACTTTTTCCCCAGATTTATTCACGATAATTTTTGGAAGAGAATGGTTACTTGCAGGAGAGTTTGCTTCTATATTAATTTTTATTGTGATGTTTATATTCATTGCCAGTCCTATTTCTTCAGCAGCAGTAGTCCTTGGATTGCAGTCTAAAATGTTCTTCTTTAGTGTTATTAATTTAATCATGAGAATGTTTGTTTTAACTATCGGTTTTTTATATGACGACATAGTTTTTGGTTTCTGGCTTTGGGTTATATCTGAATTCATGATTATTTTCTTTTTCAATCTTTATGTTTATAAATATGCAATCAACAAATAAACAATCAATAAGTTCGCAAGACTCTAAAAAATTATATGATGAAGGTTACTACTTAAATTATGTTGATGGAGCATCTTCATATAATGACTTTGATGGAAGCTATTCTAAATTAACAAAGCGGTATAAAAGAAATCTTGATATTTTGAATCTCAAAAGTAATGAATATTTAATTGATATAGGTTGTGGTAGAGGTGAAATTGTTATGCATCATGCTCTTAATAAAGGAAGGGCGATAGGTATTGATTATTCGGACAGTGCAATTAATATTGCCCGTAAGAAGGCTAGAGAACTAAATATCAATTGTGAGTTTTTTACCTCTTCTTTTGAATTCCTTGAGACAACTAATGAAAATTTTGATGTCATATACTGCAGTGAATTCTATGAGCACATAACTCACCTTGAGGCTAAGAAATTTCTAAATTTGGCTTATTCAAAACTAACTGATAATGGTAGATTGTTTATTCATACTTATCCGAATACCTTGAATAGAAGATACGGTTATAAATTAAGTGTTATTTTTGGAAAATTTTTAGGCAAGAGGCTTCCTAAGGTTCAACCAGAAACTCTTACTCCGCATTTTTATAGATATCATTTGAATGAGCAAAATATTTTCTCTTTAAGAAGAGATGTAAAGAATGCTGGTTTTAAGATATTGTCTTCTGGTTACGATGAAGAATTCGATGGTGGATTGCTAATAAAGAATATTTTTAGGAATAAAATTTTCAAACACCTATTTCATCATGATCTTTATTTGATTGCAAAAAAATAATTTAAGTGCACATTTTTCATATTCCTTCCTGGTTTCCAAATGAGTTAAAGAAATCCTCAGGTTGTTTTTTTAAAGCTCAAATTGAGGGATTTGCAACAAAATTTCCTGAAAATAGAAACTCTATTTTTTTATGGGGACACTCTATAAGTATTGTTCAAATTAGAAATTTAAAGCAACTTATTAAAACTCTCACTTGGAGATTTAAAATAACTAAAAAAATTTACTCCAAAAATGGTGCACTATACTTATATTCACCCAGCTTAATTTGGCCAAATAAATTCGGAATCGGTGGTTACTATAAGCTCAAAAAAAGCCTAATTGATTCAGCAAATATTGCAATTAACCAAAATGGTAAGATCGATGTTATTCATGGCCATGCTTGTTACCCTGGGGGATATCTTGCTGCGCTTCTATCAGATGCATTAAATGTACCATACATACTTTCTGAGCATATGGGCCCTTTTCCATTCCCTGTTTTTATGAATGGAGGCAAACTTAACAAAAACATCAAATATGCGCTAGATAAAGCCAGCATTATAACAGCTGTCTCGGAGAACCTAAAAAATGAAATCTCAAGATTTGGTTACAAAGATATAAAAGTTTTGCACAATCCAGTATCTCATAATTTTTGTAAAAATTTAGTTTCAACTAGAAAGAAAGATGAGAAAAATTTTAATTTTTTATGTGTTGCTTCATTATCTGAAATAAAGAAACTAGATATTTTGATCAAGTCATTCTCTGAGCTTTATAAGGAAAATAAATTTGTCACTCTTCAAATTATTGGAGCTGGACCTTTATTCGTGGAGCTTAAGGGATTATCAAATAGATTAAATCTGAACAAATGCCTAAAATTTGTTGGTGAAGTTAATTACGATGAAATACAACAGTATTATTTAAACTCAAATTGCTTTGTTTTAGTGTCTGAGAGTGAAACATTTGGATTGAGTTTTTGCGAAGCGCTTCTCTGCGGTAAGCCAATAATTTCAACACCTGTTGGAATAGCGCCTGATTTAATAAAAAGGAACTGTGGCGTTTTAGTTGATATTGGAGACATAAAAGCTTTAACTAATGCAATGAGATTTATCATTAAAAACTATTCAGACTATAAGCCAATTACTTTAAGAAGAAATGTTTTGTCGCTTTATGGAGAAGAAATTTATTATAAAAAGCTTTCTCGTTTGTACGCAGGACTAAATCTGAACTAATCTTATGTGTGGATTTAGTGTTGCAGTAACAAAGGATAATAAAGCAAAGCTAGAAGTTGTCAAATCAATGTGCGATGCAATCTATCACAGGGGTCCAGATAGTGAAAATTCAGTTACATATTTTTCAGAGAAATATGTCAATATGGCGCATGTCAGGCTCGAGATTGTTGATCATAATGAACTTTCAAATCAGCCTTATGAGTTTAATAATCTTTACTCTCTTGTTTTTAATGGAGAAATTTACAACTTTAAGGAAATTCGAGATAACCTTAAAAGCAAGGGGTATAAATTCATTACAGACTCAGATACTGAAGTTTTGCTGAAATCCTATGCAGAATGGGGTGTTGAAATGTTAAATATGCTTAACGGAATGTTTGCTTTTGTAATCTATGACAAAGTTTCCGAATCAATTTTCTTGGCAAGAGATAGATATGGAGTAAAGCCTATCTATTATGCCTTTGATGAGTCAAATGATTTATATATTGCATCTGAAATTAAGCAATTCGGAGCAATTCCAAAATTTAATTTACAAGAGAATCTAGAATCTTCTTATAATTTTCTAATTAATGCAGAAACTCCAAAAAACGAAAATACTTTCTTCTCAAATGTATTTAAGATAAAGGCTGGATGTTATGTTTTACATAAATTAAATAGAGACTTTAAAAAAAACTTTAATCAGCAACGTTGGTATGATTATCCTAGACAAAGTGTCAACCATCTATCGTTTCAAGACGCCTCAAAAAATTTTAAAAAGCTTTTTGATGAGGCTCTCGCATATCGCTTAAATTGCGATGTAGATATCGCAATAACATTTTCAGGAGGACTGGATTCTTCCTCGATTCTTTTTTCACTGGAAAAAATTAATATTCCTGACAACCTAAATATAAAAACATTTTCTGGGCGTTTTCATAACACGAATGTTGATGAAGGTGAATATATCAACCATGGAGTAAATCAATCTAGATTTCCACATAAGGATATAAATCTTTCCCCTATTTGCAGCATTGACGAATTTAAGAAGTTTTCAAGATTTCATGATGAGCCACTCTTGACAAGTGCTGTATTTGCCCAGTGGCAGTTATTTAAAAACATCTCTAATGAAGGCGCTAGAGTTGTTATTGATGGCTTGGGTGCTGACGAAATTCTAGCGGGGTATAAAAGTTTCTATAGACCACGCTTGAAAGAACTTCTGTTAAAAAAGCAATTAATGCAATTAATAAAAGAGGCTAGGCATATGAGTAAGAATTTTAATTTTTCAATACTAAGACCATTTGTTTGGCTTTTATCAAGTATTTTGCCTAGTCATTTTATTAAAAATACAAGAGCTAGATTTAATATTGGAAGCGTTTCAAAGGATTTTTTATCGATTGAATCCCCAAAAAATGAGTCTAGTGATTCCTGTAATGATAACTTTTACAGTTTTTCTAGAGCTATGCATAAAGAAAGAAGTCTCCCTCAACAGCTTCAATGGTCAGATAGAAACTCCATGGCTTTCAGTATTGAGACTCGATCACCTTTTTTAGATTTTAGATTAGTTGATCTTCTTCTTCCGCTTCCCTCAGAATTCAAGATAAGTTCTGGTGAAAATAAGAGACTTCTTAAGTCTGCAATGAAAGATAGGATTCCTCAATATATTCTTCATCGGCGAGATAAGCAAGGTTTTGAGTCACCAGAGTCTTTGTGGCTATTGGAAAGTATGAATGAAATAGCATCAAATATGATCCATGATATAGAACATCGACATATGGATATTTTCTCGGCAAAGGGCTTAAACTACCTTAAGAGTATTCAGTCTAGGGAAACTAAATACAATTCTTTTTATTGGCGAAGTCTAAGTTATATTTTTTGGAGGTCTGAATTTTTCGGAAAATCTTGATATTATGAGTAATTTAAAAATTGGCCTACTTCTTGAGCCCAAAAATGTTGATTTTTATACATATAAGCTTACCAAAGAAATCCTTGTCAATGGCCATACTCCAATAATACTGCATGGCTATGAGGAAAGCAAGCATACAAATTCCCCTTTTTTTCAAAGATTGATAAACCTATTTAGGAAAAAGGGCCTTAAAGGGGTCTTTCATATATCCAAATTAGGCCTTAATATTTTCTTATATAAAATTATTCTCAGCTTAGAATTAAGGATCGTTAAAAAAGAATTTCCAAATTATAACCAAGCTTTTTCGATAGAAAAGTTGCATCTGAGAGAAATTAAGATCAATGGTATTTGGTCCAAAAATGGAACCTCTTTTCTACTCGATAAAAAAAGTATAAGTATTGTGAAATCTGAGAAATTCGACATTTTAATTCGTCTTGGAAATGGAATTATTAAAGGTGAATTGTTAGATGCATCCAGGCACGGTGTCCTCTCTTTCCATCATGGCGATAATCGTTTTTTTAGAGGTAGTTTAGCTGGCTTTTGGGAAGTACTTGCGAATCATCCTTCAGTAGGCTTTATTATTCAAAGACTATCTCAAGATCTCGATGGTGGCGATGTACTTTACAGACATTCCTTAATGACTAGAGAATTATGGCATCTAAACTGTGCCTTGTTACAAGAGAAGTCAATCCATTTCATGATCAATCTAATCATATATTTGGATAAAACAGGCGAATTACCATCCCCTCAAGAAGTTTCTTTTTGCAACTCCTCTCCTAAGAAAATTATTGGAAGAGTCTCTCCCTATTTGAATTACATTATCAAAATTTACTTTCCACTATTTATAAAGAAAATTAAAAGAATTTTTTTTGGCGATTCTATTACTAGGTGGGGGATTAAATTCATTTATGATCAGTCACTGAATTTCGATATTAGTAAATCTATTGAAATCAAGAATTTACCCAACAGATTTTTTGCCGATCCATTTGTTATAAAACATAAGAATCGAAATATATGTTTTGTAGAAGACTATTTTATAAAGCAAAAAAAGGGAAAAATTTCAGCTATTGAATTATTTCAAGATGGATATAAATTTCTAGGTAACGTTTTAGATGAGGAATTTCATCTTTCATATCCATATGTTTTTGAACATAAAAAAGATATTTTCATGATACCTGAGTCAAGTCAAAATAATGATATAAGACTATACAAAGCTGTCGACTTTCCTTTGAAATGGAAGTTGGATACAGTGCTAATGAACGATATATCCGCTGCTGATATTTCTGTATTCAATAAAGATGGTATTTGGTTCATGTTTCTAAATGTTTGTTCTTCAGGAATTGGCGAACATAATTCAGAGTTACACATCTTTACTTCAGAAAAATTAAGAAGCTCAAAATGGACACCAATCTCTGAACCTTGGCCAGTTATATCTGATGCTCAAAAATCAAGAAATGGTGGCATGTTCGAGTTTCAGAATAAGCTATATAGAATTTCACAAAAACATACAAAAAATCATTACGGGAATGGTTTTTGTTTTAATGAGGTAAAAGAACTTGAAATGAATAATTATGTCGAAAAATCTTTATATTGTGTTGAGCCAAATTTACAGAAAAATGAAATTTCCTGTCATCACTTTCATAGAAATGAAGATTTTTGTGTCACCGATTTTGCGAAAAGACAGAGTTTAAGAAGGGTTTGATAGAGAAAATTTTAATATTTGTATTGCTCACATCTTTTCTTGGACTGTATTTTCTTCGAGTAGATCGGTTTGAGTTTATTCCATTGTCGACAAATTGGGCCTTGTTGGGCTTAACACTTCAAACTTATGGAATTCTAATTAATGTCGATATCTACAACACTTCTGAGACATATTTCTTGTTGTTCGCTGTATTAGGCTTTTTTGGCTTTATTTTAGGAGTCTTCTTTACTAATTATGTATTAGAATTTAACGCAAAATCTGAAGTAGCAGCTTTGATGCGCAACCCATGGAGAGGAATGCGAAAATCAGATTGGTATTACTCATTATTTATTTTCCTATTATCAATCATTGCCTTAATTATTTTTTTGAAACTTATTGGAGGATCGGTAATATTGAACTCTATTACCGATATGATGATTGGAGTGAATTCATCAGAGATTTCTGTATCAGCAGCTGAAGCCAGAAAAGCCATTCATTATGGATCTACTAGCGAGTATTATGCTCCAGGATACTTCGGGCAATTTACCAATACACTATTGCCGCTTTCATTTCTAATTTTTTTATTTGTAGATAAAACAAAATTTTACAAGCTAGTTATTCTTCTAATAGTTATTTCAGGAGTCCTTGCAATCATTGGAACAACTGCAACAGGTAGGAGGGGGGTAATAATTGGTTTTGCAGTATTTCTTGCAATCTTTGGAAGTTGGAAGGCCAATAGTCCAAAAAGGCTGACAAAAAAATATCGAGCAATATTAATTTTACTTATTGTTTTAGCAATGGGTTTTTTATCAACACTTTTAGGTAGAGTTGAGTCTGATATTTTTTCAGGGTTTATTGCCTTGTACGATAGAATTTTTGTTAGTCCAGCAATTGTTGAGTTGAAAACCTTTCATTTGGTTGTTAAGGACTCAATACCAACATATGGACTTGGATGGCTCAAAGAATTATCAGATATTCTTCCTGGGCATGAAATGGGATATGTTCAAGAGATTCATCACCAACTTGGCGGAAGTGAACATGGCGCTTCTGGTTTCGGACCATACAATTCCAAGCTTTTTAATTTTGGATTTTATTTGGGAATATTTTTTTCATTTATTTGGGGTGCAATAGTTCACGCATATCAGATTTTCATTGTTAGAAAATCACCTAAATCCAATATTTGGATTGTTTTTTGCTATAGCTCTTTCCTTCTTGGCTTTGCCACATCACCAGTTGATCTATTTAATCAAGGTTTTGTTGCTTGTATGATTTATATTTTTGGTAACTGGTTTATCAGAGGAATTCTCAAAAGAAGAGATGTCTAAAAATAATAATAAATTAGCAATCATTGCACCTGGTCATCATATTTTTGATGAGAGAGTGTTAAGAACAGTCGAAGAATTTTCAAAGGATGGCCATATTTTTGTTATTTGTGATGTTAGCAAAGATAAGATATTAAAGTTAGACAAAAAACTACAAGAAAGAGTTACATATATACAATTCCCGCTCCCTCATATAACTGGCTTCAGGGCCAGAATAAGAAAAATTAAGGAGTTATTAAAAATCATAGAAAAATTTGATTTACGTCAATTTTATATTCACGAATCAGGAACATTTGGAATTCAAATTGCCAATATAGTGCAAAAAAAAGGGCGCACATATTTTGACTATCATGACTGGATACCTTTCGAAATTAAAGAAAAATTTTCCAATTACTATCTTTATAGCTTGGTTTACTTTTTTGTAAGGCTATATATACGGAAGGTTATTAAGAAGATTAATTTGGTAATATTTATATCAAATGCAGCTCGAGATTATTTCTCTAAGAACTATTTAATTGTTAATTCTCACGTTGTCCCTAATGCCAGAAAAACAATAATTGACATAGGACCTCCAAAGAAATATGACAATTCTCATAAGAATGATATTGAGATTTTGTGGATTGGAAATGTAATGAGGCTTAGACAGATAGAGAAAATATTTGATTTGGCCAAATGTCTAAATAATAAACAACCAAGTAAAAAAATTGCGATTTCTATATGGGGGAAAATCAAAGAAAGACAATATGCTGAAGAGTTAATGGAGCGAAAAAAAGATTTAGGCAAGCAAATATCTTTAGATTTTTTTGGCGAATTTAATTCCGAAAAAGAAATAAAAATTGGACCCTCAAAAATGACTATTGGTATTGCATTTGGCTGGAATGAAAAATGGAGTACTGGTATGAATGAAATATCTAGACCAACTAAAGTCGCATCATACGGAGTTTGTGGAATTCCGGCACTAATAGATTCAAAATGTACTTCATTAATTGCTGAACTTGAAAATTATGACGCTGACATACCATTTTGTTCATCTGAGGATGCATGCGAAAAAGTCCTATGGTTATTTAATAATCCCACTATATATAATAGCAAGGCTGATAATTTAAGGAATTACTCTCACCACTTATACAATATTTCCAAAGAAAGTGTAAGTTATTTACACACACTCATATCAAAAAATTAAATACATGAGAGACTTAAGAAGGTCCCGAAAATTTGCTCTAGAAAAATTGAAGAAAATTGGGCTTTTTTCTTTCTCTATAAAACTTATTGAGCTAACAATTTTTTCTATTCTATCGCTCAATCAAATCAAATTTAGATGGAGAAATTCCTTAAAAGTCAATGATTTTTTATACAGCCAAATCTTTGAAGAAATATACAATGATAGTAAACAAATCATCGATCCTGAAATTTCTGAAAAGGTTGCACTAGAATTGGCAAACTACAAATATAGAGTTTTTGGTAGATTGTTTAGTTTTTCTTCTTTAAATAATAAAGAAAATCATATAAATAATAAAGAATTAACACCAATTCTTGAAATTCTTAAAGATGTTGAAAACAATCTTAGTAAGAATTTTTCAGGTTATAAAAAGAACAAGAGCATTGCATGGAATTTGGACCCCTTACATAACTTTAACTTCACCAAAAAGCAAATTAATTATGGCAAAAGCGAGATCAAAATCCCTTGGGAGTTGGGCAGATTTAGTGTCTTCCCATGGCTTGCAAGTTCAGACGTAAAAAAAGATATTGTTTGCAATCTTTTTTTAAGAGACTGCTGCCAATTTATTATCAGCAACGATACATCTGATACTATTCAGTGGTCAAATGCTATGGAAGCCGGAATAAGAATACATAATATAGTGCTTACCACGAATATTTTAAAATCTAGAAATGCGTATTGGAATGATAGATATGACAACCTTATCTCTTCACTTGAAAGAATGCATAGAAAATATATATTATTTAATCTTGAGTTTTCCTTTCTTCAAACATCAAATCATTTTGCTTCAAATTTGCTTGGGCTTTCAAGCACTATTTCAAGAAAGAATAAGATACTTCTCAGTTTAGTAAAGAATATTTTTTCCGCAGAAATTAATAAGAATGTTCCAAAAACCTTTCTTAATGAAGGCTCTACTGCTTATCACAGATTTACTACTGAAGTCTACCTATACACGACCTTCTGGCTAAGGCTTAAACTTGGTTCAATAGATAGTAATATTACAGAAAAAATATCGTCCATGGTAGAGCTCACTCATTCCATAGAAAATCCACTGGGCCTACACACTCTTTTTGGGGATGCTGATGGAGGCTATGTAAACCATTCTTTTTTTCCTTATAAGGCTAGTGAGCTTATGTTTAGCCCTTATTTTGTTAAAAATCATTTGAATTTAATAAGAATTCTTGCTAGAGCAACTGGCGTAAGAAATATTAATAAGTTAAGAAGAGAAATATCAAATTATGGCGAGATAATAGTTATTAGAAAAGATAAACTATACATATGCATTAACAACCTAAAAGAATCAAAAAAAACTATAAACAATACACATTTTCATGACGATCATGGTTTCACCGAAATTTTTGATAATGATTTATGCATTTCAATTGATTCTGGAATGAATTTCTATACCAGCAATCCAAAAGAGCATAGATTCTATAGGTCAGCAGCATCGCATTTTTCGAATGCAGATTTAATAGAAGATGGAATTATTTTTGAAAATATTAGCAGAAGAAATGCACAAATTAAAATTGAGCATTCTAAAGATATCATGAAGTGCAATATATCATTTAATAATGAAAGATATTTTGAACTTAATATTATGAATAGGATAGTCGACTATTCTTACAATAAAAACCTTATCACAGATAAGGTCCTATTCTTGAATTATCTGGGTCAAAATTATTTTGAACAAAATACATAGTTGTGTATAGTATCTCGAAATTTCACACTCATACTAAACTTAATTTAAATTGTTTCTTTTTATCAGAAGTTCAACTAACCCAGGACCAAGAGTATCAAGATTTATGAAATACTTTGAAAAAAAGAATTTCAAAGTTTTTTACTTGTCACCAATTAGATCTGGAGATGTTGTTCTTGATTCTTTCAATAGGATTGGAAATCTAGGAAAATTTGAATATTTTGATGGCGAGGGATTTTTCAGTTATTTGGGTTTCATTTTAAAAACAAATTTTAAAATATCTAAAGAAATATTTTCGAATAGGAAACTGATAGACTATGTCCATTTTTCTGATATGGAATCAGTTATTCTTGGCGGACCGCTTTGTAAAGCAATCGGAATAAAATTTTTTTACAATATTCATGATAATTTTTTTCAAAGGTATGAGCTTTCAAATGCCTTAGGGCTTTTCTTAAAAGTGATTGAATCTTTCTATATTTGGCTTTCAGCTGTATGCATAGTTCCCGAAAATTTTAGAAAGACCGCCTATCCAAAATTTGTTCAGGGCAAAATAAAAGTCATTAGAAATATTCCAGAACTTAAGCTGTCAACTAAGAGAATGCCTTTCACCGGGAATGAGTTAAGACTTTATTATGGCGGTTGGGTTTCTCCAGGAAGGGATATTGGGCTATATTATGATCTTGCTTTTTTCTTAATGAATAGCGGATATAGAGTTTCATTCTCTTTATGTGGTTGGGGCTCAAAGGAATACATAGGTGATTTAAAGAATCAGTTTGATGGTATTGGTGCCTCATTTATATACCATGGACAACTCGAACATCATCAAGCTATTGAGATTTTAAAAGAATCAGATATTTCAATCGCTTTTTATAATCCTACAAAAAAAATAAATCTATTAGCTGCCTCAAATAAAATCCCAGAAATTATCGGATCTAATACAATTCTAATTACAAATAATCAGACTGAAATTTCTAAACAAATTAGCGAATATGGTATTTCCTTGCAATTTGGCAAAAATATCTCTGAAGTGTTTCCTGACCTAATTAGTCTAATCGAAGATAAAGAGAAATTATCCAAATTCATCAAAAGGTCAAGTAAATATTTTAATAGTAACTTCAACTATGCAAGTCAAATTGAAGAAATGGACAGAATTTTTTCTGGATATGTATAAGAAATTCTTTAGATACATTTTTCTTTATGGCCTACTTAGAACTTTATCTAAGTCACTTTATAGGCTTGATGGCAAAATTCCAATACTTGTTCTTAGAGTTTTATATTCCATCGGAAAAGATAGATCAGAAAGAATTGGGATTATTGGATTGGGCAATCAAGGTTTTACATCAATCGCCTTCTTTTTATGTTTAAGTGCAAAGAGAAGAATTAGTTTTGTAGTTGATCCATCTTATAAGGCAAAAATTATTTCAAGAAAGGTTCTTAAGTGTGAATACTTTCCTTCAATGATTGAGGCAAAGAAAGCAGAAAAGTTTTATGGTGATATTTTATATATTGCATCCGATCATAACACCCATGCTGAATATGCTTTTGATGCTTCAAATGTATTTAGAAGAATATATGTGGAAAAGCCTCTGTTTGTAAATAAGAATCAAGCATTACTTTTTAAGAGAATCATACAAAGAAATGTAGAACTCTATAGCGGTTTTAATAGACCTCATACTGTTCATTTTCAAAGTATGTTGTCTAACATTGGTAAAACGTTTTCTGTAAGCATGATTATAAATGGACATTTTCTTGCGAAAGATCACTGGTATCGGGATAGCAATCAAGGCACAAGAGTGCAAGGCAACTTAACTCATTGGATTGACTTATCGTTGAGGCTTCTTTTTGCTAAGAAAGATAAATTAAATATTCATATTTCATTGATTGCAGGACATTTGGATGACATGTGTGTTTCGTTAAGTGAAGGTGATAGGTTAATTAATTTATTGTTTTCTGCAAATTGTGAGCCAAGAAATGGTGTTGAGGAATTTATTCACTGGAACTCTGATGAGAGCATAGGAAGCATCAAGAACTTTAAAGAAATTGAAATACTTACAAAAGATGGAAAATATGACTTTAAGAAATCCATTAGAAAAGAGGTTGGACATAGAGAAGCATCTCTAGCACCTCTTCAAGATTCTCCACAGCCGGACTTTATCGAGTATTTATCTTCTAAACTATCTTTTTCAATTGCAGATATGTATTCAAAAAAGATAGAAAAGAAAAATTTTAGGTTAATTAAAAAATAAAAGTAAGAATATGTTTCAAGTAGTGCAAAACCTCAAGACTGGAAAAACAGAACTAATCCCCTTGCCCATGCCTATGGCAAAGAGGAATCATACGATTATAAAAACTTCACATTCACTTATTTCTAGTGGAACCGAGAAATCATTAGTGGATTTTGGGAAGTCAGGCTTAATTGGCAAGGCGCTTTCACAACCAGAAAAAGTTAGAATGGTTTTAGATAAGGCGAAAACTGATGGAATTGCAGCCACTTATGACGCAGTTAGTTCTAAATTGGATGAGCCAATGCAATTAGGTTATTGTAATGTTGGAACTGTCATTGAATCTGATTCTAAGATCTACTCTCCTGGCACAAGGGTTGTTTCAAATGGAAAACATGCAAGCATGGTAAGGGTGTCGGATAATTTAATTGCAAAAATACCAGACAATGTAAAGGATGAAGAGGCAGTTTTTACAGTTCTTGGTGCTATTGCACTTCAAGGAATTCGCATTACAAAGCCGACAATGGGGGAATTGGTTGTAGTCACTGGTCTGGGCCTAATTGGATTGCTGACAGTTCAACTACTAAAGGCAAATGGTTGTAAGGTTATAGGCATAGATTATGATTCACAAAAGTGTGATTTAGCTAAATCATATGGTGCAGATGTAGTAGATTTATCAAAAAATGAAGACCCCATTTCAATTGCCAGTAACTTGTCAAAGGGACAAGGTGTTGATGCAGTCATTATTACTGCAAGCTCTAAGAGTAATGATATAGTCCATCAGGCTGCAACTATGTCTAGAAAAAAAGGAAGAATTACTTTGGTTGGAGTTGTTGGGCTGCATTTAAACAGATCTGACTTCTATGAAAAAGAACTAACTTTCCAAGTTTCCTGTTCATATGGGCCTGGCAGATATGATCCTTTTTATGAGGACAATGGGAATGATTATCCTTATGCCTACGTAAGGTGGACAGAACAAAGAAATTTTGAGGCTGTTTTGGATCTAATGGCTGAGAGGAAGTTAGATATTGAGAGCTTGATAAGCTATAACTTTGCTCTTGAAAAAGCAGGAGATGCCTACCATAAACTTGACGAGGCGGGTGTGTTAGGAATCATTATTAATTACCCAGATAAAGATGTTAAGGAAATTCGTTCATCTGTGGAATTAAGTCCAATAGAAACAAGTATTAAGAAAAATGTTCAAGTATCTTTTATCGGCGCAGGTAACTACGCATCAAGAGTCCTAATGCCAATGTTTAGAAAGATGGGAGCAGGGCTTAACACCGTTATTACAAGCTCTGGAATAACTGCAGTGCATCATGGAAAAAAACTTGGTTTCAAAGCAGCCTCAACAAATATTGATGATGCTTTTAACAAGAGCACAGACGCTGTGGTTATTGCAACACAACACAATCTTCATGCATCTCAGATTATTCAGGCAATTAAATCGGATATACATGTTTTTGTCGAAAAACCATTGGCAATTTCCATTAAGGATATTGAAGAAATAGAAAGGCATCAAAAAAAATCTAATTCCATCATTATGGTTGGCTATAACAGGAGATTCTCTCCTCATATTCAGAAAATAAAAAGCCTTATTGATATGAAAAAAATGCCTAAAACATTTATTATGACAATGAATGCAGGGTTTATACCAAAAGAGCATTGGACGCAAGATTTTAATGTTGGTGGCGGAAGAATTATTGGTGAGGCCTGCCATTATATTGACCTGATGAGGTATTTGGCTGGTTCAAAAATTAAATCATTTGATGCAATAAAAATCAATAGTTCCAATATAGAAGACGTAGACGAAGATAAAGCAATAATAACTTTGCAATTTGAATGTGGTTCAATAGGATCGATTCATTACTTTGCAAATGGCCATAAATCTTTCCCAAAAGAGAGGATAGAGGTATTTTGTGATGGTTCGATTTTACAGGCAGATAATTTCCTGAAGCTTTCAGGCTATGGATTTAAGTCTTTTAAGAAGAATTCATTATGGCGTCAAGACAAGGGTCAGCAAGCCTGTGTTAAAAATTTTATTGATTCGATTAAAGGCAATTGTCCTCCTCCCATACCCATCGATGAAATATTTGAGGTTGCTAAAATAACTACTGAAATTGACTCTAAGTTGAGAAATTCATAACATTTAAATGTTATATCTACTAACAATAAGATATCTTAGAATTAGCCAAATTTTTTATAGGGTTATTCGGTACATTCATAAACCAAAAAAAATTGATATCTTTCTTAATTTATCAAATCAGAGAGCGAATTTAATAGACCCACCCAGAAATAGGGACTCTCTATGCAATAACACTCACTTTAATTTTTTAAATCAATCAGTCAAAATAAATACTAGTTGGTTTTATCCAAAACAGAGCAAACTTTGGAATTACAACATTCACTATTTTGATTTCCTTAACACGATTAATGGACTAAAGTCAAAACAGAAATGCCAAAAATTAATGAGTGACTGGGTAAAGAAGAATAATTATGGTGAAAATCCTGCATGGGATCCATATCCCACTTCTTTGAGAATTGTAAACTGGATCTTTTGGCATCTTAAGGGGAATACCTTGGATGAAAATTTAATAAGGAGCCTTTCGCAACAGTCTTTCTGGCTAAGTAGAAGATTAGAATTCCACATTATGGGAAATCATCTTTTTGCAAATGGAAAGGCACTTGTTTTTGCTGGTTTATTTTTCTCAGGGGAGAAAGGAATAAAATTCTTAAGTTTAGGTTTAAAAATTGTCAATTCAGAGTTAAAAGAGCAAGTCTTAGAAGATGGAGGTCATATTGAAAGATCACCAATGTATCACTCAATTATTCTTAAAGACTTACTTGATCTCCTTAATTTAGCAAACTTATACAAAGGAAAAATCTCAAAGTATTCAATCAGATTATGGAGAGACAAGGCAAAAGCGATGTTATTTTGGATTAAAAATATGACTCATCCTGATGGCGAGATAGCTTTTTTTAATGATGCAGCTTTTGGGATTGCAATCAGGCCAGAAGAGTTAATTAGTTATGCAAAAAGATTAGGCATAGAAGATATTAAAACACAAAAAAAAATCCAATATCAGGCATCAAGTGGATACGCGAAAATAAATAAAGACAACTATTTTGCAATAATAGATATAGCAAAAATTGGTCCAGACTATCAGCCTGGACATGCCCATGCAGACTCACTGTCCTTTGAGTTGTCAATATTTGGCAAGAGAGTTTTCATCAATGGAGGAACATCATTATATGAGTCCGGTGAAATTCGAGACTATGAAAGAGGAACATCATCTCATAACACAGTTGCAGTTAATGGAGAAAACTCATCTGAGGTATGGAGTAGCTTTAGAGTTGCAAGACGAGCATATCCATTTAACATTGACTTTAATGAAAAAAAAGATTCAGTTATAATTTCTTGTGCACATAATGGCTACAAAAGATTAAAGGGCAAACCTATTCATGTAAGAAAATGGATTTTTACAGATGATGAAATCATCATCAAAGATCAAATCCAAGGTCGATTCAATAACGCAACTGCATACTTTCATCTTCATCCATCTATAAGTTTATTGAGAGCTTCTGATTCAGCATGCTTTTTTCAGTTAAACAACGGTAGAGAAATAAAGTTAGGTATAACAAATGGAGATATGTCTATAAAAGATAGTTTTTATTCTCCAGAGTTCGGAATTAGAAAAAAAACAAAATGCTTAGCTGTAGACTTAGTTAATGGCAAGTCAGAACTCAAAGTGAGTTTGTTTCAATAGGTATAAAAAATAAAAAAAAGAATCTTAATAGTTTTTGGTACTAGACCAGAAGCCATAAAAATGGCACCACTGGTTCATAGTTTAAAGGCAGAGCCAAAGATATTTGATGTTCAAGTTTGTGTGACAGCACAACACCGAGAGATGCTTGATCAAGTACTAGAAATATTCAATATTTCACCTGATATTGACCTTGACCTTATGATGCCAGGCCAGGATTTAACTGACATTACATCAGCTGTAATGCTTAGCATGAGAAAGGTGCTCGCTGAAAACAAACCTGATATTGTTTTGGTTCATGGGGACACAACTACTGCTTTAGCAACTTCATTATCTTGTTTTTACAATGACATTGACGTTGGGCATGTGGAGGCGGGACTGAGAACTAATGATATTTATGCGCCATTCCCTGAAGAATTCAATCGACAGGTGGTTTCAAAAATTACCAAATATCATTTCGCTCCTACAAAAGTCAGCAGAGATAATTTATTAAATGAAGGGGCGAACAAGAAAAATATTTTAGTGACTGGAAATACGGTCATTGATGCACTTCAGAATACGATTAAAAAAATCAAAAATGATTTGAATCATAAAGAGAGAATCAATAAGTTAATAAGAGCGCTACTCCCTTTTAATTTTGAGAATGATAACTTTCTGCTAATAACCGGACATAGAAGAGAAAACTTCGGTAAAGGGTTTATAGAAATCTGTCAATCTATAAAAGAACTATCGACGAAATTTCCAAATTTTCACTTTGTATATCCTGTTCATCTTAATCCAAATGTGCAGGAACCGGTTCTCGAAATTTTAGGCGGTATAGAAAATGTCCATCTTATAGAGCCCCTCGATTATGAGCCTTTTGTTTGGCTTTTATATCATTGTTATCTCATATTGACTGATAGTGGTGGAATCCAAGAAGAGGCTCCCAGTATGGGAAAACCTGTATTGGTTATGCGAAATACTACCGAGAGACCAGAAGCTATAGAAGCTGGAACAGTTAAACTGGTTGGATCCAATAAAACTAAAATTATTGATTCAGTATCCAGTCTTATTGAAAACAAATTTCTTTATGACGAAATGTCAAAAGCACATAATCCATATGGCGATGGTCTTGCCTCCAAAAGGATAAAAGAATTTTTAGCAAATATATGAACAATATGAAAAATAAATCTATCTGTGTAATTGGGCTTGGATATATTGGACTACCAACAGCAACTCTTTTGGCTAATTCTGGATTTAAGGTATCGGGTGTCGATATTAACCAAGACACAGTTCAAACAATTAATCAGGGATTCATTCATATAGTTGAACCCGATCTTGACATTGCTGTTAAACAAGCTATTGAATCTAAAAACTTAAAGGCATATATCAATGTGCAGAAATCAGATATTTATATGATTTGCGTGCCAACACCATTTCACAAAACTACTGGAGTTCCCAAGCCGAATATTGATTATGTTATAGAGGCAGCAAAGAGTATTTCGAAACATTTGAAGGAGGAAGATCTAATCATTATTGAATCTACCTCGCCAGTTGGAACTACAGAAGCAGTTCAAAAATGTATCAAAGATACTGGAGTGGATATTGATAGTATGAATTTTGCCTACTGTCCGGAAAGGGTTCTCCCTGGACAGATTATGAAAGAGCTAGTTGAAAATGACAGAATAGTTGGCGGCATTGATAAAAATTCAACAAGATCAGCCAGTGACTTCTATAGAACTTTTGTTAAAGGTGAAGTATTTGAGACCAATGTAAAAACTGCAGAAATGTGTAAGCTTGTCGAAAATAGCTCAAGAGATGTAAGTATTGCATTCGCTAATGAGCTATCCATGCTTTGTGACAAAGAAGGAATAAACGTATGGGAGTTAATACAACTTGCAAATAAACATCCCAGGGTTAATATTCTTCAGCCAGGAACCGGTGTTGGAGGCCACTGTATAGCAGTCGATCCATGGTTCATAGTTGCTCGTGATGAGAATAACTCAAGACTTATTCGAACAGCAAGAGAGATAAATGACTTTAAGACAAACTGGGTTATCGAAAAAATAAAGATTGCGATTGCAGATATTAATGCTAAAAAAAATATCAAGCCTAAAGTTGCTTGTCTCGGCTTAGCTTTCAAACCTGATATTGATGATCTCAGGGAGTCGCCAGCACTTGAGGTAACAACTTCGCTAGTCCAGCAAGACTATGATGTGATTGCGGTAGAGCCCAACATTGACAATCATGAATCACTAAATTTGACAGATATAGATTCAGCCATCAATCAGTCGGACCTGTTGGTTATTTTAGTAAAACATAAAGAGTTTTTGTCCTCCGAGATTCAGCAAAAACTTAAAGATTTAAACACTCTTGATTTTTGCGGTGCTCTTCAATAATTAATGCATTTATTATTTTTAACTGATAATTTCCCACCGGAGGTCAATGCGCCTGCAAGCCGTACTTATGAGCATACTAGAGAATGGGTTAAGTTAGGTGAAGATGTAACAATTATTACTTGTACGCCAAACTTTCCAAAAGGAAAGATTTTTCCA
>Ga0181590_10001025_pt1 | contig 23424 bp, 19 predicted proteins | sample 071ome_34_FD_132446 | JGI IMG/M metagenome (GOLD analysis project Ga0181590, IMG submission 132446) | Coastal salt marsh microbial communities from the Groves Creek Marsh, Skidaway Island, Georgia - 071411BT metaG (megahit assembly) | ecosystem: Environmental > Aquatic > Marine > Intertidal...
GAAACAGTCGCGTCACGGCGTTGGTTTATGATCGCTAATCGCTCGTCCACGTCCGCGCACAGGACTGATGACGGAAATTCCGTTTTAAGGCGGTTGAAGTAGACGACGGCCTGTTCGTCATCGCGGTCTTCATTGTATTCGTTCATGTAAATGAGGCCGATTTGGTACAAGCTTTCGGCCTTCATGTTATTGGGTAATTCTGGGTTGCGATAAATGGTGAGGTACACCTCTATGATGTGCTTAGCATCCCCTTGGCTAATGGCTTTGACGGATTGGGGGAGAAGGTCTTGTTCGCTGGCTTGGCAGGCTTCGGCCCGTTCACGAACATCCGCTTTAAATTTTGCGTATTCGGTGACGCCAAGACCGCCGATGACGAGGGGGGTTGTGGCTGCACAGCCAACGAGTACCAATAATAAGCAAGAAAGTAGGGCAATTCGCATGGACAGTCCTTATCAATAACCGAGATCAGTGACTCAGGACTGTGCCATAACGGCTTGAGGATGTCTTGATCAGTATCAGGGTGACGGGGAAAGTGTCGCGTATTGCTGAAAAAGTAGGCCGAATTCGGCTAGTAACGCGCCTCGACTGATGAGGCTTTGATGATACATCTCGTTGTTAGGGTAACGGGCCTCAGGAATGCTGAGATACTGCTGTAGGATCGGCCAGATTTTGTCAAAGCGGGCTTGTTGTTTTTTGAGGTTGCGACGCTGCTCTTCGGTGTTGCTCTTCGGATAGGCCGCCTGCAGCTTTTGAATAGCAATTTTATGCTGAAGTAGATATAACAGCGCGTCGCTATGACCCACATGGCTATGGTGCTCGCCACCTTCAGCTTCATGATCGTCACCTGGAGTGGCTAGTACCCCTTGGGCGATGCTCAGCGAAAGTATCAGGCCGAGCAAGATGGGGTATGACACGCGCTTAATCATTTAAGCAGATACCTAACTGACTGACGCCGCCGTCTTGAGCGAGGGGAATGAGCTGTTTGACTTGTTCAGCATGGCTCATTTGGGCTTGAAGCAATGCATCGAGTTCTTTTTCAAACGCCAGCTGACGTAACCAAAGCCCATCTTTATCTCGTTCTCCGCCTTGTAGCTCGATCACCTCTTCTAGACGGGCGTGGGTTAGCTCTTGAATGGCTTGTGCGTCCGAGATGCTGCTATCAAGAATGCCTTGCAGGCAGCTTTGAAGGTTGAGCAGGGTGTCCATGGCAGGGTAAGCACCGTACTGTTCGTATTGCTCTGGGTCGGGAATCATGTCATTCATGGCTTCGAGTTGCTTTTCTAAGTTTTTTAAACTCTTAAGCTGTCCGCGCAAGTATTCCCATACTTTGTTGAGAATTTTCCTAGCCGTTTTGCTATCGAGTTCTTCTAACTCACAAAATAATTCGTAATTGGGAAAGCTGCGCTCGCAAAGGGCTGCGCAAAAGGCAAGTTGCTGCCATTGATTGTATTCGGCTACCGACATGAATGAACCTCTAGAAAACGGCCGACAGTATAAAGTTGCAGGTGCCATCAAGCAATTTGTTCGATTATTTTGGCGTCTGGCCTGCTGGTTGGTGGCGCAATATGACTCATAAGTTGTTGAGTTCATTGATTTTTTGCGCATTTTTAATTTCGGTCTAGTTTTATTAGTAACGCAATTTAAAAACCGTTAAAGGGCGCGCATTAAGTGGTAGCCGCTCAGTTTGAGCTCTCTGGGGCGATAGCCAGAGAGGATCTAATGGATGAGAGGTAACAAATGGCTAACCATATCTTTATCTTGGCGACCGTGATGCTGTTGGCTGGCATCTTCGGTGGCTTAGTCAATTACTACATGTACGGTGAAAACGACCCCGACGCCACCAGCCTTCCGCGCTGTCTTGTGGTGGGTATTGGGGCTTCTTTCTTGGTACCGGTTATTCTAGATTTGGTCAATAGTGAGCTGATTCTTGAAACACAGGGCGACCCGAGTCGACTGTTGATTTTCACCGGCTTTTGTTTGATTTCGGCCATTGCGAGTCGTTTCTTTATCACCAATATGTCCGATCGTATTCTAGATGCAGCTCGTCATGCGCGGGAACAATCGGAAACGGTGCACCATGATCTGCGCGTGATTAAGAACGAGTTGCTGCCTCTGATTGATACCGAAACTGAGCAAGATCTTGAGCCGGAAGACGAAGTGGAAACGGTGCAGTACAGTGAAGAGTTAGATGTCTCCAGTTCAAATGCCTTAAAAATGTTGGCTACTGGCCGATACATATTTAGATCCTTAGCGGGCTTATGTCGAGAATCCAATAATGATGAGGCCACCATGTTGCAAACCCTAGGTGTGCTTGTTTCGAAAAGCCTAGTGGGTAAGGTGAGCGGCAAAAATGGTGTTCGCTGGCACATTACCGAGAAAGGCCGCAGGGTTCTTGAAAGTCACATGTAAGAGGGAAGCCCCTCTTACATGAACTCAGACAGTAAGGGCACGGAAGAGACGATGCTGAACCTCCACAAGCCATACAAGATTGTTCGCCTTCTGTGTTTCTCTATCGCGTTATGTTTGTCATTTGGTGCTTGGTCGGCACCAGAAGACGACCCTCTTGCAAATATTCCTACCGAAAATCGAGAGAGTAAGATTGTTCCTAAGGATCAATCATCCGATGTGCGCGTGATCATCGATATCTCTGGATCTATGAAAGAAAATGATCCCGATAACTTACGGGTACCTGCCTTAAACCTGATAGTTGAAATGATTCCAGATGGCGCGCAAGCGGGAGTTTGGACCTTTGGACAATGGGTGAATATGCTTATTCCTCCCGCTCAGGTGAGTGATCAATGGCGTGAGACTGCGAAAGAAAAATCGAAATCCATTAACAGTCATGGGCTTCGAACCAACATCGGCGAGGCCATGGAAAAGGCGCTGTATAAATTTGAGTCTGATGGGCCCTATTCGCAACATACCATTTTATTGACCGATGGCTTGGTCGATATCGCGGCGGAGAATGATCCTCAACAACAACAAAAAAATGAACAAGAACGCCAACGTATCCTCACGGATATTTTAAAGCGCTACAAGGACCTTGGCGTTAAAATTCATACTATTGCGTTGTCTGATAACGCTGATAAATCCCTCTTACAAAAACTGTCGGTGGATACCGGCGGTACCGCTGAAGTAGTCAACAACGCTGAAGAATTGGTAAAAGCCTTTCTAAAAGCATTTGATCAAGCTGCGCCTGAAGTGGCTGAGCAGGTTCCATTATCTGAAGATAACACATTTGAAATTGATGCTAGTGTGCAAGAATTTACCGCGCTCGTATTCCGTAAAAAGGGCAGTGCCCCGACTCAGTTGACTGCGCCTAGTGGTAATGTTTTAAGCCAAATAAAGGGCAGTGACAACGCGAAATGGTTTGGCGAATCTGTTTACGACCTTGTCACGGTGACCAATCCTGAAGCGGGTACATGGAAGATTGATGCGGATCTAGATCCAGATAATCGCGTGACGGTGGTCAGCGATTTAAAAATGGAAATCGAGAACCTACCGAATACCTTGTTTCCAAATCAGCAAATTGACTTTGAAGTGTACCTTCACGAAGATGGCGAAATCATCACCCGACCAGAATTTTTGAAACTGATGACGGTTGAGATGACCATGACGGCGGAAAACGGCCGTAGTGGAACCAAAGTGATTAGTGACTCCGAAAATGTCCCTGAAGATGGTCGTTACAAAGAGTCCATTAAGCGTTTGAGTAATCAAGGGCAATACGAGTTACAAATTCGCGTAGACGGAAAAACCTTCCAGCGTCTGCGTAAAGAATACATTCAAGTTAGTCAGCCAGTGGGCTTTGAAATTCGCAAGCGCCTTCAGGCGGGGGTAGAAGCCTATGCTGTGCGAGTGGTGCCTCAGGTCCCCGATATTGAAGTCGAGCGCACACGGGTGATTGCGAAGTTAAAAAGCCCAGATCAGACGTCCATCATTCAAGCGATGCCTTGGGTTGAAGAAGGCGTATGGGAAGCGGTGATCGAGCCGAACAAAGGCCCTGGGGTTTATGAAATTGCCATGAACGTTAAAGGCCGGTTTGGTGAGGATCAGGAATTTAGAATTAAGCCGGATCCGATTACGCTGAATTTTCCGATACCAGAAGACTTTAGCCATGAATACTACGTTAAAGAGGAAATGACGGAGCAGGAAATCGCCGAAGAGGATGCGATTGAAGCTCAAGAAGCCCCTGGGTCTGAGGCACAAGAAGCAGATCCGATCATGCCTGATCTGGCGGAAAAAATGGCAGAGCAGAAAGAAGAGCCTGTTGAAGTCCCTGAGCCTGAAGCAGCGGCTGAAGACACCGCTGAGGCGGTGGTGGAGGAAGAGCCGGTACCTGCTGAGCCGGAAAGCATTCCCTCATGGGTTTATATACTGATTCCTGTTGTGACGATGGTGCTGGGGATTGGTGGTTTCTTCGTGTATCGCATGGTGAAAAATAAGAAAGCGGCACCGGCTGCTGAACCTGAAGATAAAGCCGCATCGGGAAGTGTCGCCTTGAACGATGGCATGGACGATGACGAATTTGATGAGGACTTCGATCTTAGTGACAGCGATGATGACGTGGATTTAGCCAGCGAAGGAACAGACCTCGACGATTTGGATAATCTCGATCTTTCCAACGACGAAGAAGATATTCCTGACCTTGAAGATGCAATTGACGACATATTAGATGAACCAGAAGAGCCTGTTACCGACGAGGTGGCAGATGACATTCCTGATTTTGATGAGAATTTCGATATCGACGCATCCAGTGACGTGGAGCCGCCTGTGCTCGATACCGATAATGACGATGACACGGCAGCGGCCTTAGATGAGCTAGACAGTGTGCTGGACAGTTTAACGGATGATGAGCCAGCCGCGCAGACAGCGCCTGAACCAGAGGTGAATGAAACCTCAGAGCCAGCCGAAGCATTAACCGATGATTTGGATATTGGTGCTGATTCGACTGACGGTGCAAGTGAAGAAGATGAGAGTGATGCGGCTATTGATGAGGCACTGGCGAGCTTAGAAAGTGAACTGGATGACATTGACATCGATGAGCTAGCCGAGGACGAGAAAAAACCTGAATAACCGCGCTGGATTGATCCGCTTCTCAGCTGGTGAGCGCCCAAACATCATGGCACACTGCCTTATGATCATTAGCACGCTATTTACGAAGCGTGCTTTCCTACCTACCTTTCTTATCGATGACAACATGAAGGAATGCAAATGGATGAGTTCATGCAAGCCGCTATAGATGAAGCGAAACAAGGTCGATTGGAAGGCGGCATTCCCATTGGTTCGGTATTGGTTCATAAGGGAACGATTTTAGGCCGAGGCCACAACCGTCGAATTCAAAATGGCAGTTGTGTATTACATGGCGAGATGGATGCGCTAGAGAATGCGGGGCGATTACCGGCTTCGATTTATCGAGAGTGTGTGATTTATACCACGTTGAGCCCATGCTCCATGTGCTCGGGTGCTATTGCGTTGTACGGTATTCCAAAGGTCGTCGTCGGCGAGAACCAGACGTTTCTGGGTGAAGAGGCTTGGCTTAAAAGCAAAGGGGTGGATGTGGAAGTTTGGCAAGACGCGACGTGTATCGATATGATGACGACTTTCATTGCCGATGAGCCTGAGTTATGGAACGAAGACATCGGAGAGTAGTGATTTTTCGCAGAGTGATGTCCTATGTGCGAACTGCTTGGCATGAGTGCCAATACCCCAACCGATATTTGTTTTAGTTTTGCCGGCCTGATCGAAAGAGGCGGGCGGACAGGCCCCCATAGCGATGGGTGGGGCATTGCGTTCTATGAGGGAAAAGGTACCCGCGCGTTTCATGACGCGGGCGCCAGTGCGTCTTCAGCGTTGGCTGATTGGCTTACCTCTTACCCCATTAAAAGTCACACCGTCATTAGCCATATTCGTCAGGCCAATGTGGGAGAGGTCAATTTGGCGAATACCCACCCGTTTCAAAGGGAGTTATGGGGACGCATGATGACCTATGCTCATAACGGACAAGTCCCCAACATTAAGAAGCAGCCCTTACATTTTTATCAACCGGTAGGCGAAACCGACTCCGAACATGGATTCTGCCATTTGCTGGATTTACTGCGCAGCCGTTTTGCGCAAGCACCAGAAAACCCGATGGACTGGTTTGGTATTGTTGCCAATGGCTGTCAGGAAATGAGCCGCCTAGGGGTCTATAACTTGCTTATGACTGATGGTGAATATTTAATCACTTATTGCACTACTAAATTGTGCTGGATCACTCGAAAAGCGCCGTTTGGTCAGGCGCAGCTGAAAGACGCCGATGTGGTGGTCGACTTTGGTCAAGAAACCACGCCTAACGACATTGTCACCGTGGTGGCTACCGAGCCTTTAACCGACAATGAGGAATGGCACATATACCAACCGGGTGAGTTTCGTGTGTTTAAGCATGGGGAGTCTGTATTCAATCTAACCCTGCCTATCTAGGGATTGCCCTCTGAAAAAGACAATCATATGAATGTCATCCATTTATCAAGGTTCTGACGTATTGATTGAACTGGCCAATCAATTGTTGGCAATGGTCAGTGATTCCCATGGCTTCATGGGGTAATATGACCGCAATTTCGACCAGCTAGAGTAGAAACATGAAGTTTACAGGTACTGACGAATACGTAGCCACACCCGAATTACAAATGGCCGTGAACGCGGCCATTACCCTTCAGCGCCCTCTGTTGATTAAGGGTGAGCCAGGCACGGGTAAAACCATGCTGGCGGAACAGCTTGCCGAATCATTGGGCACCCGCCTAATTCAATGGCACATCAAATCCACCACCAAAGCACACCAAGGCCTATATGAATACGACGCGGTTTCTCGTCTGCGCGATTCGCAACTCGGTGAAGAGGGTGTAAAAGACATCTCCAACTACATCAAGAAAGGTAAGTTGTGGGAGGCGTTCACTGGTGACAAGCCACCAGTGCTATTGATCGATGAAATCGATAAGGCTGACATTGAATTTCCGAACGATCTATTATTAGAACTCGATAAAATGGAATTCTACGTTTACGAAACCCAAGAGCGTATCGTAGCCAAGCACCGTCCTATCATTATCATTACCAGTAACAACGAAAAAGAATTACCAGATGCATTCTTGCGTCGTTGCTTCTTCCATTACATTGATTTCCCAGATAAATACACCATGGAGCGCATCGTTGATGTGCACTACCCGAACATAAAGAAAACCCTTTTGGCTGAAGCCATGGATGTGTTTTTTGATCTACGTAAAGTGCCAGGCCTTAAGAAAAAGCCATCTACGTCTGAGTTGGTGGATTGGCTAAAATTGTTGCTGGCGGATGAAGTGGACCCAGAAGTATTGCGCAACAAAGACAGCGCGATCCCACCTTTGTATGGTGCCATGGTTAAGAACGAGCAGGACGTAGAGTTGTTGCAAAAACTAGCGTTCATGTCTCGCCGCAAAGGCTAACACTATGTTGGTTGATTTTTTTCAAACCATGAGAGAGTACCGAGTACCTTGTTCCATACGAGAGTACTTGGACTTGATCAATGCGTTAAGACATCACTTGGCTTTTGCGGATCTGGATGACTTTTATCAGGTTTCGAAATTGTGCTTGGTTAAAGACGAGCGCCATTTCGATAAGTTTGATAAAGCTTTTGCACACTACTTTGAAGGCATTGATCGTTTAGATGAGATTCTGACCAGTGCCAAGGGCATTCCTGAAGAGTGGATGAAGTCCGAGTTTGAGCGTCTGTTCAGCAAAGAAGAAATGGAAGCCATCGAAAGCCAAGGCGGCTTTGATGAGCTAATGAAAAAATTTCGCGAGCGTCTGGCTGAACAAGAAAAGCGTCACCGCGGTGGCAATAAGATGATCGGCACCGGCGGTACCTCACCTTTTGGGGCGGATGGTTTTAATCCCGAAGGCATGCGTGTACAGCAGGGTAAAAGCCGTCACAAGAAAGCCATTAAGGTGTGGGAGCAGCGCAATTATCGCAACCTTGATGATGATGTTGAGTTGGGTATACGCAACATCAAAGTGGCGTTGCGTCGCTTACGCAAATTTGCACGTCAAGGTGCAGCGGAAGAGTTGGACTTAGATGACACCATTTCATCCACGGCTAACAATGCAGGCTTCTTGGATATTAAGCTCGTACCTGAACGCCATAATGCAGTGAAAGTTCTACTGTTCTTTGATATCGGCGGCACCATGGACCCGTTCGTCAGAGTCTGTGAAGAGCTCTTTAGTGCTTGTCGCACGGAGTTCAAACATATGGAGACGTTTTATTTTCATAATTGTCTCTATGAATCTGTATGGAAGGATAATCGACGTCGCAATAACGAGCGTACCAAGGTTTGGGATCTCATGCGTAAGTTTACCAAAGACTATAAGGTGATCTTTGTGGGTGATGCCATGATGGCACCCTACGAGGTGACTCATGTGGGCGGTAGTGTGGAGCATTGGAACGATGAGCCTGGCGCGGTCTGGTTGCAACGCATGAAAGAGACCTTTGATAAAGTGGTTTGGTTAAACCCTGTGCCCGATAATCAGTGGGGCTGGAGTGGATCGCTAAATGCGATTCGAGACATTATGGAAGACAAGATGTACCCACTGACGATCAATGGCCTTGAGGATGCCATGAGAGAGTTGTCTCGATAGCAATCCCATTTATCGACCTATCATTTTGAACGCCAATCCTTAATGGATTGGCGCTTTATTTCTAATTCATTTCTTAAACTCCACCATATCCGCCAAATATGTGTTTTTGGTACTAAAGTATTGCAAAGCTGGCTTGCAAGCCTAAAATCCATAGGTAACAATACGCCACGGCGTCGGTTTTTAGCTTTTAGACGTCGATATAAGAACAAAAATAATAAATTTAAGGGTCTACCCGTGAAGGCATACGATGTTAAGGCATTCAGTAAGAATGCTGCCCCTGCGTTTTCCATTCGCTGTCAATCTATCTTCGTTCGTTTCGTTTTATTGATGTTCGTGGGATTACTGTCTTTAAATTCTCAGGCTGAGAAAGCCGGTTTAGATGCCGAAATTGAAGAACTCAAGACAGAAGTGGTTGAGCTTAATCGCGCTTTGTTTGATCTTGAAGAGCAACTTCTCTATCCCGCTACTACCTCGTTTGCGGTTTTTGTGTCGATGGATGATATCGATGGCTTTCAACTGAGTTCAGTTAAGCTCAATCTTGACCAGCAAGATGTGACCTCTCATTTGTATTCTAGGGAGCAAGTAGAGGCATTGAAACGCGGCGGGATTCAAAAGATTTTTATGTCCAATCTTAAGCCGGGTATGCATAAGATCAGTGCTGAAATCATGGGTAAAGACCGTGATGGCCGTGCGGTAAAACGTGTGGTAGTAGCCGATTTTGGTAAAGCTCGTTCTAGTAAGTACCTCGAAGTCAAAATCAGCAAAAGCACTAAGCAGTCAAACAATCCAGATTTCGCCATCGTTGAATGGAAGTAAACATGATGCGTTGGCTATGGATTGTGGCGTTAACGGCGAGTTCGTTAGCGCAAGCGGAAGATATCTTACCTGATGAAAGGCGGGCTAAAGCAAGAGACCCGATCTATGGTCAGGCCCTATATTATTTGCATTCTGGTGAATACGACCGCGCGTTGGCCATGAATCAGTCCCTTAAGGCGAAGGGCAATCGTGGTTATGGCAAAATTCTAAACATGCACGAAGCCACGGCTCAACTTGGTTTAGGAATGAGTCAAAGTGCAAAACGCCAGTTTGCCCAACTTATCGACGACAAACGTATTAGCTTCTTACCGTCCCATGCACGAGCCCAGGCTTGGTTTTATCTTGCGAAACATTTCTACACTAAGGGAATGTGGGTTACAGCCTTGAAGGCAATTCACCGAGTAGAATCTGCTCATTTGACTGCCAGTTTAAAGGACGAGTATCATTTTCTTAGTGCAACGCTTGAATTGTTCAAAGGGAATAAAACCCGCGCTGACGGCCATCTGTTAGCCATTAACCCCGAGTCAAAATGGGCGACATACGGATTTTTGAACCTTGCTGTGAGCTATGCGGATCGGGATATCCATATCAGTAAAGTCGAGGCGGTGTTTAATAAAGCCTTGTCTTTGGCAAAGAATACAGAACGACCAGATGCATTAGCCGATAAAATTAATCTAATGGCCGGGGAGTTCTTTTTTAGTACGGGGCGCGGTCGAAGTGCCATTAAGCACTTAAAAAATGTCAGTTTGGACAGCGCTTACACGCCTAAATCGCTACTTACCTATGGTTGGGCCTTGACGGAGCAGTGGCAATATCATGATGCTCTTCAGCCCTGGTATATGCTTAAAACCGCATACAGCCCACTTAACCAAGATGTCCAAGAAACGCTTATTGCGATACCTCATCTGTTAGAAAAACTAGACGCGAAGGTGATGGCCTTAGGCGCGTTCGACTATGCTGTTGAACAATATGATGAGGTTTACAAACAGCTAGAGGACAGTGCGAAGCGTTTAAACACGGGAGAATTCATTGAGCCTTTGTTAGCGCAGCAGATACCCGATAAATGGGGCGCTTTTGCGCCAGTGGACTTGTCTTTGCCACAGCATCCTGATCGAGTTTATTTAAAGGATGTTATGGCTCAAGGGTACTTTCAGGGGGAGTTAAAATCACTTCGTGACCTACATGTGATGCGCTTCAAGCTTCAGGATGCATTAAGACAACTGGATTCATTTGACTCCACCACGCAGGCTCGTAAGCAGGAATACGTAGAGGTTCAGTCTGAGGGCTTGATTCGTAAGCACACTTCGGAATTAAAGAGTTTAAAGTCTCGTTACAAAACATTAAAAGCCCGTATAGATCGTGCTTTTAAAAATCCTGATGGTACAGGGTTGGCATCGGATTCAGAAAAAGAGCAGCTGTCTTCCTTTAAAGACACTGCAAAACAAATTAAACAATTAAATAAGAAGAAGCAGATCGTAGCTGTGGATTACGCCCCTCGTTTACGTCGGGTTGAAGGGGTGTTGGCATGGGAGCTGTCAGAACGCTATCTTGAGCGTAAGCGTCAAGTGGCACGTAGCTTAGCTTTGCTTGAACAGCGTATTGCCGAAGCGACTCAGCAGCTGGATGCCGCTAAGTACGCATACGCGGTGGCACCTAAAAGCTACCAAGGCTATGACAAAAAAATTGCGAAGCTAAGAAAACGCTATACAGCTCAATTGGCAAAATTAGAGCGGGTATATGCAAAGCAAAGGGAGCGTGTGGGCAGTATCGTAAAAACCGATATTCGTCAAAGACAGCAACGGGTTATGGATTTCCAAATGCAAGCTCGTCTAGCTGCCGCACGATTGTTTGATGAAACATCCAATAAAAAACGCTTAGTCGCGAACGGAGGAGCTAGACAATGAAGCGCATTACCTCCTTAGTATTTGCATCCTGTTTATTGGTGGCATGTTCTTCTCAGCCAGAGCAGGATGTACTGACCATCGATGAAGATTTAACCGGTAAAAGCATTGCCAATATACGCCCGGTTGGTTTTCGCTTAGCGAAAATGCCACCTCCAGAGTCGGATACCAAAGAGGCTATTCGCAAATATCAATATTTCTTGGCGATCTCTCCAGAAAATGACACGAAAGCACATGTACTGCATCGGTTGGCTGACTTGAAGTTAATGGATGTTGAAGACATGTTAGCCGAAGACCCAGAGAAACTAGACCCCGATGTGGTACGCGGAATCTACAAAGAAGCGATCGATACCTATCAGCGCGTGCTTAAACTCTTTCCCCATCGCCGTGATAGCGATATGTTGCTTTACCAGTTGGCAAAAGTGTATATGTTAAAAGGGGATACTGACGCCTCTTTAGACACGCTAAACCGTTTAATCAGCGAGTTTCCTGACTCAGAGTTGCTGGCTGAGGCCTATTATCGTTCGGGTGATATGCTGTTTTATTCGGAGCGTTTTGCAGAGGCTAAATCCGCTTTTAATTTCGTTGCCAGGGACAAGAAAAACGAGCGGTTTTATACCAGTGCCAACTACATGAAGGGTTGGAGTCAGTTTAAGCTTCGTGACTATGATAATGCCTTGGTTTCATTTGTTACTGTGCTAGACAGTCGCTTCGATGATACCACCGCAATCGTGACGGCCAATAAATCCGATAAGGAGTTATTGGACGATACAGTGCGTGTCATGAGTATGATCTTTGCTGATGAAAATGGTCACCGTCGTATCGCTTCAATGTTTAAAAAGCTCGGCACGCGTCATTACGAATACCTTCTTTATGATGCCTTGGCCGAGCACTATCTGAAAAAAGGTCAGTATTCAGATGCGGCTAGAACGTATGAAGCGTTTGTAAATGCCAACCCAAAAGATGTTCTCGCCCCCGCCTTTTATGCCAATGTGGTCCGCAGCTACAAAAAGGCCGGTTATTCGGACAAGGTATTACAGCACAAGGTGGCTTATATCGAGCGCTATGGTATTCGTAGTGAATTCTGGAATAGTTACGACGAAGACATTCGCGAGATGATTCGCCCTCAAGTTAAAAGCTTTACCACTGAGCTTGCGCAGTATCATCATTCAAAAGGGCAAAAATCAAAGTCGGTTAAATCCAAGTTTAATCACTTACTTTCTGCGTCTCGATGGTATCAGGAGTTCATCGATACCTTCCCTCATGATAATCGCGTGGGAGAGATGTACTTCTTAATGGGTGAAGCGAAATACGATCTGGGTCGTTACGACGAGGCGTTGCTAGCTTACATTAGTGGTGGTTTCGATACGCCTGAGCATGAAAAATCTGAGGAATCCGGTTTTGCATCCTTGGTCACCTATAATCGTCTTATCTCGGCTACAAAAGGCGAGCAAAAGACGCAGTGGATTGAAAAGAAAGTGGATACGGCCCTTCGGTTTGCCGATGTTTATCCTAAGTCTGCACGCACAACTCAGGTATTGGCACGTGCGGCAGAAGGTTTATTCTCTTTAAACCAGTTTGCGAAAGCAGCGGCGGTATCGGCCGATGTGTTGAATCGCAAAGATGTGAACATCAAGCAGCTATCGGTGGCTTACCTTATTAAGGGTCATAGTCACTTTGATATGAAAGAGTTCCCATCGGCTGAATATGCTTACCAAGAAGCCATTAAGACAAAGCAAGTTAAAGGCAAAGAGCTAAAAGACGTACGTGAAAAATTGGCCGCTAGCATTTATAAACAGGGCGTGGTTGCGGTAGAGCAGGATTTGCTCGATGCTGCTGTCGATCACTTTATGCGCGTGGGTAAGGTGGTACCTGAGTCGCCTATACGGATTACTGCACACTACGACGCCGCGTCTTATTTAATGAAAAAAGAAAGTTGGAAGCGAGCGCAAAAGCTATTGTTGAGTTTCCGTGAGCAGTTTCCAAAAGACAAGCTGGTAAAAGACATTCCATCTAAGTTGATTGTCGCCTATGAAAAAACGGGTCAATGGAAAGAAGCGGCTTGGGAACTTGAGAAAATTTGGCGCTTCAGTCGTAAGCGTGATGAACAGCGAATTGCTTTGTATCAAGCGGCTGAATACTTTGAAAAAGCGAATGACATAGATAATGCCATGACGATGTTAAAGCGTTACGCGCATAACTATCCGAAACCATTTGACGCTCAGTTGGAATCAATTAATAAGCTGGAAGGGTTGTACCTAGCGAAAAATGATCACGAAAAACGTCGTTATTGGTTAGAGAAGTTAATCGAGGCTGATAGAAAGGCGGGTAAGGATCGTTCGGATCGCTCGAAATTCCTTTCGGCAAAAGCGTCATTCGCGTTGGCCGATTACGAGCGCCAGGTGTATGCACGAATTGCATTGACACTGCCGCTCCAGAAAAGCTTGGGTAAAAAGAAAGTGGCGCTTAAGCGCACGTTAGACGCTTATCAACGTACCGCCAAAATGGAAGTGCAGGAGTTTACAACGGCTGCCACTTTCCAAATTGCGGAAATCTATGGTGAGCTATCCCGAGACCTAATGGCGTCAGAGAGGCCAGCAGGAATGGATGAGCTTGAGTTAGAAGAATACGAGTATCTGTTGGAAGATCAGGCTTTCCCATTTGAAGAAGCCGCCATTAAAATTCACGAAACCAATATCAAGCGTAGCTGGGATGGCCTCTATGATGGCTGGATCGAGCAGAGTATTGGTGCTCTAGGCAAGCTCTTGCCTGCCCGTTATGCGAAAGAGGAGGTGAGCTATGACGTCATTGCTGAAATTCACTAGTGCACTGTTTGTTTTACTCTCATTGGCCGGTTGCTTTGGTGGTAAAAACGTCAAAGAAAATGTCGAAGCTAATGTTGAATCGACTCAAATTGAGATTCCTAGTAAGGCTGCTGAAGATTTTAAGCGAGCCATTACGTTCTTAAACCAAGGAAAGGTTTCCGAAGCGAAAACTCAGTTTGAAGCTATGGTAAAAGAATTTCCCCAGTTGAGTGGTCCGTATGCCAATCTAGGGCTCATGGCTGCTCAAGAAAAAGAATGGGAACAGGCAGAAGGCTGGATGCAAAAGGCGGTCGACAGAAACCCCAAGAACGCAAAGAATTTGAACCAGCTAGGCTGGATTCAACGGCAGTCAGGTAAATTTAATGAGGCCGAGAAAAATTACTTGGCGGCCATTAAAGTTAACGCCAAGTTTGAAGACGCCTATTTAAACCTGGGTATCTTGTATGACGTGTATATGGGGCAGTTTCAAAAGGCTGTGAGCTATTACCAAACCTATCAAGCCATGCAAAATGAACCTAATCGACAAGTCGCCGGCTGGATAGTAGACATCAATCGTCGTCTCGGAACGAAAGCCAATTCTCAGATCGCAGTGGATGGTGGGCAATAATGATGAAAGTACTCTTTGTGGCCACGATCGGTTTGATTTTCGTAACATCCAGTGCGCTGGCTAAGGATAAAGTGGTTCGCCTCGAAGGTATTAAAATTAAGGGTGATAATGAGGCACCCCAGGTGATGTATGTGATCCCGTGGTTGAATCCGAAAGGAGCGGAGCGCCTGTATACACCTATTCGAGGCAGTGAAGTTGAACGTTTGAAGCCACTAGACCCCTATACGTTTGAGAGGGAGTTGTCGCTCCATGAGGAATGGAAGGCGGGTGAGCAATCAGGCGTTGACCTTGCTAAAGAATAATCATTTAATGGGCAGATAGCGACATGCTAGCACCTATTAATAATGATAATAAAAATAGAAAAAAGCCAAATCTGGCGACATTCTGCTTATAAATAAAACAATAAAGATAAGAGACACAGTCCAATAGAGGAAGTACCCATGGATACTATTATTCGTTTTTTCCAAGACGGTGGCGTTTTCATGTACCCAATCGCGGTGATTTTGGTCGTCGGTTTGGCCATTGCCATCGAACGTATTGTTAGCATTTCGTCAGCTAAGCGTAAAAATCGTAGTGCATTTGAAGAAATGCTGCCTATGATTCAACGTAAAGACTTTAAAGCCGCACTCAATTACGCGGGTCAAAGTGACAGCGATATCGCTAACATTTTTGGCGCTGGTATTGCTCGTATGCCATCTAGTACGCGTCGTGAAGATATCGAATATGCGATGGAAGAAGGTCTGATGGAGACCATTCCTAAGCTAGAAAAACGTACTGCCTATATTGCTACATTAGCGAACATCTCTACTTTAATGGGTCTATTGGGCACCATTATTGGTCTAATCGCTGCATTTACCGCAGTAGCAACCGCAGCGCCTTCAGAAAAAGCCACGCTATTATCACAGTCCATTTCAGTAGCAATGAACACGACTGCATTTGGTCTAATCTCTGCTATTCCGTTATTGCTTGCTCACACTGTATTACAAAGTAAAACGGCTGAAATTGTTGATAGCTTAGAAATGGCTGGTGTGAAATTCCTAAACCTGATCACTGAACGTAAAGCGCCTGCAGCGTCTGCTCAAACGGCCGCTCCAAAAGTAGCTAAGTAATTAGCATTGACTTAATGGAGGGTGGCTCATGAGACGCCATAGAAAAGCAAGTGAAGAAGTAGAACTGGATATTACTTCGTTCATGAACTTAATGATCATTTTGGTTCCTGTGCTATTAATCAGCATGGTGTTCAACCACATCACGGTGCTGGAATTGAACCTGCCGTTAGAAGATCAACAAAAGTTGGATGAACTAGATCCAGAAGACAAAACACCAGAAATCATCGTTCGAAAAGACGGATTCCAGGTCAATATGGGTATCGTTCCTATTAAGCCTTTGATTCCTAAAAAAGACGGTGAATACGACTTGGATGCTCTATCCAAAGTGTTGGTGAGCATGAAGAATACCGTGGCAAAGGGCCGTACGGATATTGCAGTATTAGCCGAGCCCGATATTGACTATCAAGTTTTGGTCGGCGTTATTGATACCGCTCGTAGTTTTCCTGCGGTCGTTGCGGCCAGCGTGGTTCAGGCGAAACTGTTTCCTGATGTATCACTGGGTGATGCGCCAGACACTCAGCTTGCAGGGGAGGTGACACCATGAAATCGTCTCGTCGTGCAAAGAGAATGGCTAGGCACCACAAACGGAATGGAAAGCAGGCTAGCTTAAACTTGGTATCGTTGATGGATATTTTCACCATCATGGTGTTCTTCTTGATGATGAACCAGAGCGATGTGGAAGTAATGAGCAATGATGCGATCAAGTTGCCACAGGCCAGTGCTGAAACTCAGCCAAAAAATACCATCAATCTAATGGAGAGTGCGGATGACATTGTGGTTCAAGGTCGAGCGGTTGCTAGTGTCAAAGATGTTTTGGCAATGAAGGCGGAAGAAGAGTTGATTCCTGCCTTGCAAACAGAGCTGGAGTATCTTGCAAGTAAAACACAAGCATCTGACGAAGAACTGGAATTGGGTCGTCCTATCACCATCATGGGGGATCAGGGTATTCCGTATAAGGTGTTAAAGCGCATCATGAGTACTTGTCAAAAGGCAAAGTACACTCAGATATCGCTTGCCGTGCAACAAACTGAGAAGACGGAGGCGTAATGAGCACAATTGCCTATAGAACGCCTCAGTTACCTTGGTCTGAGGGTAAGTCAGAGTCCCTGTTTAATAAGGTCTTAATTGTCCTGTTGGCGTTTGTGATTGCTTTAGGCGTTGTGGTGCCAAACATCACACTGCCAGAGATTAAGCGTGAACAGGCCGAAAAACTTCCTCCTCAGTTGGCTAAGGTGATCAAGCGTAAAAAAGAAAAGCCTAAGCCGAAGCCTGTGCCGGTTCAAAAAGTGCAAGAGCCCAAGGTAGAGAAAAAGGTTGAGCCGAAGAAAGTGGAGGCTAAACCTAAACCTGTGCCGAAAGTGGTTGCTCCGCCTGTGCCTAAGCCAAAGCCGAAACCCGTGGCTAAAAAAGATCGTACACCTGAAAGAGTGGCCGCAGCGAAAGAAAAAGCAGCGAAGGAAATTGCGCAATTTTCTGGCCAATTAAGCGCGATGCAAGACATGCTTGATATGGACGCGTTAGCCATGGATAGCACAGTACTCTCTAATGCCGGTTCAGCAGCGACCGACGTGGGCAGCGTGATCGATCAGAATGCGGTGGGGAATATCAGCGGCGTTGACGAGGGTCAATTGACTCGAGCGACGGGTGCCGAAAATCTTCAAGTAGCCGATCGTTCAACGACGCAAGTCAAGGAGCTACCAAAAGAAGCATTGGCCGATAAGCCAGTTGCCGAAGAAAAAGTGGCTGGACTGTCTCGTACGGAAATGCAGATTCGACGTGTGTTTGAACAAAACAAATCGCGCTACGACCGTATTTATCGCAAGGCCTTACGTAGTGATCCAACACTCCAGGGTGTGGTGGATTTCAATATCGCCATTGCGAAAGACGGAAGTGTAACGGACTGTACCGTGTCATCGGATGAGTTTGCAGATAAGAGATCGCTGAAACGAATGGCGTCTACATGTCGTATGCAAAACTTCAATGCGAGTAACTCTGAAGATCAGCTGGAATATAGCATGACCTTTGCCCCGTAATTTAGGTGGCTTAAACTTAAAAAGCCCCGCATATTAATCATATGCGGGGCTTTTTTGTCTGGCGCATCGACTTCTGTAGAGTATTACATGGCCTTAGATTCGTGCCCGCTCAATTGAAGCATTTGAGTGTTTACCCAATTGCAAATGTCGCCCATCACTTCATCTCGATTCGTTTCGTTGAGCATTTCATGGCGGCCATCTTTATAGAGTTTAAAGTCAATGTGCTTTTGGCCAACGGCCTCATAGGCTTTCTTTAACGCTGGAAGGCCCTTGCCATTTTGTCCCACAGGGTCTTTGTCTCCACCAAAGATAAACATGGGCAGGTGTTCTTGCACACCATGAAGCGCACCTTTACTAAATAATTGAACCAAGCCTGCAAACATATCTTGCCACAGCGAAATGCTGCAATCGAAACCACACAATGGATCTGCGACATACTTGTCTACTTCTTTTGGGTCGCGGCTTAGCCATTCGAAGTCTGTTCGGTGTGGTTTAAAAGGTTTATTAAATGCACCAAATGACAGGAATTGAATGAGTCGGCTGACATGGGTTTTCCCTAGGCGCATGCTTTCTAGCTTAGCCACGAGAGCGCCAGCCTTGATAAGACCCGTACCTTGATAGTTGGAACCCGATAAAATCAGTCCGTCGATATGGATATCATGGTTTAAAAGATAAGACTGGACGATGAATGAGCCCATACTATGGCCCATCAAGAAATAGGGGAGGTCGGAGTCGCACACGGCTTCACGCACTACAGTGATGTCGTCTAGCACTTTATTCCAACCGTTTTCGGTTGCGTATAACCCTAGTATTGTGGTGTCACTTGATCCGTGGCCTCTGTGGTTATGTGCCACGACACTGTAACCTTGGCTGACCAATTCCATAGCTAATCTCTCATATCTGAGGGCGTGCTCTGCCATTCCGTGATTGATATGCACCCATGCTTTAGGCTGTGTCGCCTGCCAAACGTAAGCCTGAATGTGGTGTTGATCTGGAGAGGTCAGCGTGATGGGTTCCATAGAGTTATCCTTATTTTTTAGGGCCTAGGTGTACCATAGAGTGTGAGTAAATCGAACCCAAACGATTGAAATATCGAAAAAAATTCTAAGATTGTCTGTTTTGCATACAGTTGTGGCTGGAATGGTCTGTTTGGGGCTTTGCTGCGAAGGGTAAAACTGGTAGTCTGCCGTACTAAAATCTAGACTGCTGTATACATAATATACAATAACAAAAGCACCCGAGCGATATAGAATTGGAGACGGTATGAACGAAACGTTTTTCAGCGACAAGTACCCTGAAGGTCTACCAGCCACAGTCGATGTTGACCAATACTCAAGCGTTGTAGAAGTATTCAACAAGAGTGTTGTGAAGTTTGCGGATCGACCAGCGTTTACTGCACTTGGTCAGACCTTGAGTTACGGCGATATCGACCGTCTGTCTGCAGACTTTGCTGCCTACTTGCAAAATGAAACGGGTTTGCAAAAGGGCGATCGCATTGCGGTTCAACTTCCTAACCTTCTTCAGTACCCGATTGTAGTATTCGGTGCCATGCGTGCGGGTTTAATCGTCGTTAACACCAACCCGCTTTACACTGAGCGTGAGATGGAACACCAATTCAATGACTCTGGTGCTAAGGCACTTGTGGTTCTTGCTCAGATGGCTGGCAAGGCAGGCCGCGTGGTTCCTAAAACCCAAATCGAGCACGTGATTGTGACGCAAGCAGGCGATATGTGTAGCCCGCTGAAACGTACGCTCGTTAACTTTGTAATTAAAAATGTGCGCAAAGAAGTGGAGCCATACTCCATTCCTGGTCACGTAAAGTTATTAGACGCTTTGAAGCAAGGTGCTAAATCTAGCTACAAGCCTGTAGATGCAAGTGGCGATGATATTTGCGTATTGCAATACACAGGTGGTACCACGGGCGTTGCAAAAGGCGCTATGCTAACTAACCGCAATCTTGTGGCTAACATGACGCAAGCTCACCCGTTATTCATGATGGGTCTAAACCCTCAGGGTGATGATAAGTCTCGCGTTGTTATTGCACCATTGCCCCTGTATCACATCTATGCATTCACTGTTAACTGCATGGTATTAATGGAAACTGGTAACCATAACGTGCTGATTCCTAATCCGCGTGATTTGCCTGGTTTCATCAAAGAGCTTCAAAAATGGAAGTTCAACGCATTCTTGGGTTTGAATACTTTGTTCGTGGGCCTTTGCAACAACGAAGACTTCCGCAAACTAGACTTCAGCCATCTTCTACTGACTATTTCCGGTGGTATGGCCTTGACTAAGGCAGCAGCAGACCGCTGGAAAGAAGTGACCGGTTGTGAAGTATCAGAAGGTTATGGCATGACTGAAACCTCTCCGATTGTGTCTTTCAATCCTCCAGGTCACACTCAGCTTGGCACCATTGGTATGCCAGTATCTAACACAGTATGTAAGGTGATCGACGAAAGCGGTAACGACCTACCTGTGGGTGAAGCCGGTGAGCTTTGCGTTAAAGGCCCTCAGGTGATGAAAGGTTACTGGCAGCGTCCTGAAGCCACGGCTGAAACCATTACCGAAGACGGTTGGTTGAAAACCGGTGACATGGCGATGATTCAAGAAAACGGTTACATGAAGATCGTAGATCGTAAGAAAGACATGATCATCGTATCGGGCTTTAACGTGTATCCAAACGAGATTGAAGATGTGGTTGCAAGCCACCCTGATATCGTGGAATGTGCTGCGGTTGGTATTCCGGATGAGGTGACAGGTGAGCAGGTGAAAGTGTTTGCTGTTACGACAAATCCATCACTAACCGGTAAGGACGTGACTGACTTCTGTCGTGAGCGTTTAACTGCCTATAAAGTACCTAAGATGGTTGAGTTCCGTGACGAACTACCAAAAACCAACGTAGGTAAAATTCTACGTCGCGAGTTGCGTGACGAAGAAACTGCTTAACGGCTCTATGCCTTTAAGTTCATAGGCGGTCGATGGCCGTCTATTCAGCGCCCTCCATGAGAGGGCGTTGTTCGTTGTGTTGAGACTGATTATTGGGTCGTTTGTGTTAGAAGAACTAAAAAAACTGGAAGCCTCCATCGGGCAATGCATGGTCAAGCATCGATTTACTTTGAATCGCCAAGTGCAGACCATCAAGTCTAGGTTAAAAGCCAATAAACCCGTTGATAAAAGCATTGAAAAACTGACCCTAGAAGTGGTTCGTTCTATGGAAGCCGCCCATCAGCGCTTCTTTGATCCTGCGCAATTGCAGTATGACGATGCGCTCCCTGTCAGTGCCAAGCGACAAGATATCGCCGAGGCGATACGAGACAACCAAGTAGTGGTAATCGCGGGGGAAACTGGTTCGGGCAAAACCACGCAAATACCCAAAATATGTGTTGAACTTGGTTTGGCTCAATACGGAAAAATTGCTCACACACAACCCCGTCGAATTGCAGCCCGCTCTGTTGCCCAGCGTATTTCTGAAGAGATGAAGGTTAATCTCGGTGAGCAAGTCGGTTACCAGGTTCGTTTCACCGATCAGTCGAATGACTCGACGTTGGTTAAGTTAATGACGGACGGCATTCTGTTAGCGGAAACACAGCACGATCGTTTTTTGAATCAATATCAAGTCATCATTATCGATGAGGCCCATGAGAGAAGTCTGAATATTGATTTCCTATTGGGGTACCTGAAACAGTTACTGCCCAAACGCCCAGATCTAAAAGTCATTGTTACCTCAGCGACCATTGATGTGGATCGCTTCTCTAAGCATTTTAATAACGCGCCTGTGATCGAAGTCTCGGGTCGTACGTTTCCGGTTGAGGTGCGCTATCGCCCACTTGTGGATCTAGAAGACGGCGATGCAGATGATGCGGATATGTATCAAGGGATTGTCGATGCTGTTCAAGAGTTGGAGCTAGAGGACGCCAAGCGAGGGCAAATTGGCGATGTATTGGTGTTTTTAAGTGGTGAGCGGGAAATTCGCGAAACCTCTCTTGCCCTGAAAAACGCGAACCTCAGACACACTGAAGTTCTGCCTCTTTATGCACGACTAAGTGCGGCGGAACAAAACCGAATTTTTAATCCCACCGGAGGGGCGCGGCGTGTTGTGCTGGCCACAAACGTAGCTGAAACCTCGTTAACGGTGCCAGGTATACGTTATGTTATCGATACTGGCTTGGCTCGCATCAGTCGATACAGCTATCGATCGAAAGTGCAACGCCTACCCATTGAACCCATATCCCAAGCGAGTGCTAATCAGCGTAAGGGTCGTTGCGGTCGAGTGAGTGAGGGTGTGTGTATTCGCTTGTATAGCGAAGAGGACTTTAATGCTAGAAGTGAATTTAGCGACCCTGAAATACAGCGTACCAATTTAGCAGCGGTTATTCTGCAAATGCTCTCCCTGCGTCTAGGTGATGTAGAAGCGTTTCCTTTTGTGGATGCGCCGGACAATCGCTTTATCAAAGACGGTTATAACTTGCTCAAAGAACTGGGGGCAGTGGGTGATAAGAATCAAATGACGCAGGTGGGCAGGTCGTTGGCTCGCCTGCCTGTTGATCCAAGAATTGCTCGGTTGTTGGTAGAGGCGAACAAGCGTAAGGCCTTAAAGCCCGCTTTGATCATTGCTGCTGCGCTAAGTATACAAGACCCAAGGGAACGCCCTGCTGATAAACAGCAGCAATCGGATCAAAAGCATGCCGAATTTCGGGATGACGAATCTGATTTCGTCTCTCTGTTAAATCTTTGGTATGCCTATGAAGAGCAACGCCAAGCCTTATCTAACAACCAGCTTAAACAGTTTTGCAAAAAGCAATTTCTAAATCATATGCGTATGCGTGAATGGCGCGACGTCCACTACCAATTGCGTCTGCAATGTAAAGAGCTGGGTTTTGAAGAAGAAAAAGTAAAGGATGCATACAATTACGCATCTTTGCATCAAAGTATTTTGGCAGGTTTTCTGAGTCACATCGGACAAAAAACCGAAGAAAACGACTACAACGGGGCTCGTAACAGACGATTTATGTTGTTCCCTGGTAGTGGAATATATAAAAAGCGGCCAAAGTGGGTAGTGAGTGCAGAATTGGTTGAGACCAGTCGCTTATATGCCAGAGTCAACGCTAAAATCGAAACTGAGTGGTTGGAACCGCTGGCTAAGCATTTGGTTAAGCGTAAATATCTTGAACCACACTGGTCAGCCAAGCGCGGCCAAGTCATGGCCTATGAGCAAGTCAGCCTATATGGTTTAGTGATCGTGCCCAAGCGCGCGGTTGGCTACGGTAAGATTGATGCCCAGGTGAGTCATGAATTATTTATTCGTGAAGCCTTAGTGGTCAGTACGTTGCCGACCACGGAACGCCCTAGTATTCAGTTGAAATCGGATTTTCTTAAAAAGAATCGAAATCTTATTGAAGGTATTGCTGAGTTAGAAGATAAGAGTCGCCGTCGTGATATTGTGGTGGATGAAGAGCGCTTATTTCAATTCTATTTCGAGCGTATTCCTAA
>Ga0181590_10001037_pt1 | contig 23358 bp, 18 predicted proteins | sample 071ome_34_FD_132446 | JGI IMG/M metagenome (GOLD analysis project Ga0181590, IMG submission 132446) | Coastal salt marsh microbial communities from the Groves Creek Marsh, Skidaway Island, Georgia - 071411BT metaG (megahit assembly) | ecosystem: Environmental > Aquatic > Marine > Intertidal...
ACGAGAACCGACGGCGATGCAGGTGACGGCGTTTAAGAGCGGACTCGCGCTCGGGGTGCCGATGGCAATGGTACTCATCGCGCGGGACGTGCGGAAACAGAATATTGAAGAGCGGCGAAGAGCCACGTCGTTGACGGGTAAGGAGCGAACAGCAAGCGCATTGGATGGCAGGAGAGGCGGGAGACTTCGACCGATGGTGGGGGGTGATGCAGGGATGTCTGATGACGTGCGGAGAGCAGAGGTGCGGAGGACGAGGAACGTGACGGATATACCGATTGCGAGTAATAAAACAGTGACACGGGAGATGAGCGGGGCGAAGCGAGCGGTGCCGTCGGCGAAGTCGAAATCGATTCCAAAGACGCCGGTTGCGAGTAAAGGTCCGCCGATGAGGGTGACGCTCGCGTCGCAGTGTGAGTTACCGGAAGGTGCGGTGTTGTGTGTCATCGGAGAGGATGCGGCTATCAAGAATCCGCTCGAATTGAAGCGAGTGGGTAAGGATCGATGGCAAGTCGTCGTTGAGTTGCGTGAAGGAGATCTCGAATACTCGTACGTCGCGAAGAAGGGAGGGAGGATGTTCAAGGAGAGAGGTGGTGTGCGCCAGAGGACTCTGCGTGCGTCGGATAATCCGCTTATAATCGAGGAGCGGTCGCCAAACTTTAAGTAGCTGGGAGAGACCCCGATCCGATTTGTAACAACTGCTCGCACGGTTTGAAAACAAACAACACTATCTCGAACGAACTACATGCGATTGTATAATTTGGGAAACCTTCCGCGTGATTTTGGCACGGGCGGTTTCCCTTTTCGTGACCTACGTGATTGCCACTGACTAGTGAGTATCTCATCCACGTTGAGACTGTTGATTTCATCCACGGATGGAACGACGTTTTTGTGTGAAAATATCGAACACCTCGCCTCGCTCGATTCGGCATCTGGAGCGACGACCACCGCGCCGAGCTCTCCGGGAACGCGAGCGAAGCACCCAACGTTCACTTCTTCCGAAAATCCTCGAGTGCGCAATCTCGGCGAGAGTATAGACGTGATGGCGTAACGCGAGTGTTCTTTTGCCCAACGCTCCAATCGTCGCGGCGGGCCAAAAGTTTTTCTAATGTCAAACATTGCCACGCCGGGGTCACCGGGATTTGACATCCACAGCGCGAAGTCTTCGAGATATACGCAGCTCGATTGCTCGCTCGGAGCGCGCTCCCGCTCGGGAAACGGAGACTCGTACGTCGCGATGATTTGATCTTGGGGCATTCCTCTTCGATCCCACATGACTGCGCCGATACCCTTTAGCACGGCCGTCACGAGAGGTCCGTTGACTGACAGCGCGCATATTTCTGCATTCACCCCTTGGTAATGCTCTGGCAAATGTAACGTGTCGACAAAGGTTGCCCTATTGAGATCGACGCCGACTATTTTCTCAAAAGTCGTCCCAGCCCAAATTCGTGAGGTCGCGCCCAAGTGCGTGCGGTTACGACCGTATGAATTTCCACCGAACATCGCCATGCACGACACACCGTGTCCGCCACCGCGATCGCCCACTAAATCCGCGAGATCGACGGACGTCACGCACTGCACCTCTTCCGTATCCCAAATCGCTAGCTCTGGATTTGAAGCAGACGCGGCCACGACGAGGGATGTGGCTGGCACTCCACACAGAGCGCTCACAGCTTTTTCATTCACTATGGCGTGCGCCTTTTTCTGAACATACTCGAGAGTATCGCTCTGCCATATCCGAAGTCGACCTCCGTCATCACCAGCCACGATGCTCGTTTGGTTGACAGCGAGCGCCGTCAATCCTCGCATCGCCGACGACTTCTTCTCCACAGTCAGCGATGCCAATCGACCGCCCGATTCGTTACCTTCGTTCCGGCGAATGTTCGCGCCGTGATACCATATCTTTACCTTTTCCCTATCGAACGACGTCACGGTGGTTTCGTCCGCAATGAGACCTCTGACGAAAGATGGCCCTACGCCAAAGTGGTGAGGTTGCGGATACGACACCTCGTCCAAATGCGCATTCTCCAGCCAACGCTCGCTCGATAAGTACGATACGAGCATTTCACGCTGTGATATCTCACTCGTACCGTCGTCGGTGGCGGCGCCAAACATGGTTTTGAATCTAAAATCCACCACGAATGACCGATGAGACAGCACCCATAGAGATTTACAAGTCGCCGCGAGCCGCACGCCGTCGCGTAAGGAAATCATTTGAAAGATTCTTTCCCACACTTCAGCGGGTACAGTATCCATGGCATCGCGCGGCGCGGCATCCGCCATATCATCCAGCGCGAGCCGCCGCATCGACGACTCGGCGCAGTCTCCGGTTTCTTCGTTAATCAATTTACGCCAAAGAATCTCACCATCGCGCGTCGTCACTTTTTCCGCCGCCGACAGTTTCACGGAATTTCCCCGTACCATTCGCACGAACTCGCGCGCATCCACCTCTTTACGCACGGTCGTTGCTATGTTGTCGTCGTCGAGACTCTCGACTTCGTATTCTACAGTCGCGTCTCCCGCGCGTTCCGTCGAACTCGCGCGCTCTAAAGTGAAACGCAACCGTTCACGTTCACCCGGATCCAACACTCCAGTCTTCCTCACCGCATCGCCGCTACACCCACGCGAGTCGTTCCTGCCACCATTCGAGCCCTCGCTCGCGCTCCTATCTGGCTCCACGCTCCCCTCGCGTCTCGCCCGTGACGCCTCTTTGCGCCTTCTGTGTTCGTTTCGCAACAACTTTGCGCGAGCGCGCGCTTGCTTTCCAGTGGAACCAGGGACGTACTTGAGCGACGGAGACGACGACGACGCGCCGGGATCCCCGGCTGATTGTGCGGTGTCGTCGTCTTGTTCATCGTCGCTCGAAGACGCGTGACTGCGCGACGAGTTACGGTGCCTATTGCGACCCATGACGTTGTTCGTTCTCTAGTCCCGGTCCGTCTGTCGTCCACTCGACCGACACACCGATGGACCGCGTGAACTTTATAAACGTCTCGGGCCCGACTCGAGTGCGTTGAACGCGCGGGAGGGACGCGCTCGAGCGCGTCGTTCGCGATCGTTCGTCGCCGAGTGAGGAGGTGTTGTTGTTAAACTCAAAAGCTTCACTTTTTCAACCGCGAGCAAGCACTCTATTACATTTTACTACATTTTGTTTTCAATCATCGTGGAGAAAGAAGAAGGATGAACGCACAGACGAACACAGTAAAGGAAGTGTTTCTATACTGTGTGTACGCTGGCGTCACTCGGCGCACGCGCGCTTGAGCTCATCCACTCGTTCCGCCAACGCGTTGAACGCATTCACCGCCGCTTTGCGTCTCTCTCGCACCTCAGCCGATCCGTGCGACTCAATCCCATCCAGCGCGAGCAACGTCCGCTCGAACGCATCACCGAGAAACATCAGCCGTTTTCTCGTCGCGTCGTCCGCCGATCCAAACTTTTCTAAAATCCGCAACTCTTCGTCGTATTTTGAAGCGGAGGACGCCGTCGATTCCACTTTTTCTAGCGCTCGCTCGAGCGGCGTCGACGGCGTCGACGCCCCGCCACCGCTCTTCGATGCGCTCCCACTCGGCGTGCGCCTCGCTGTTACCGACACGGGTGTCGTCTGAAAGTCTCCGCGTCCATCGTTCGCCCTCGTTTCTTCCGCGTACCGATTTCTATGCAGCGCTCGCACTCGCGCAATTTCCTCTTCGGCGTCGCGTCTCGCCCGTCTCGCCCTCTCTGGGTCGTGCATCAACGCCACCTTTCCCCCACGACTGGGAAACACCGACCCGATGATTTCTTTGTCGTCGTACACTTTCCCTTTGAAGTGCGTTCGGTACTCCTCTCGGGGAAGTCGGTGCGCTTCGCACGCCCGGGCGTGTAACTCAGCCATGGTTGTCAACGGTGTGAGATTTTGCAAGACGATCGGACGCCCGCCGCGGGCGTTTAATCCCACGTGCACGACGATATCCATCGCAGGCGGGCGAGCGATGTCGTTCGACGCGCGGTTCGTTCGTTCGTTCGTTCGTTCGTTCGTTCGTTCGATGCGCGCGGGCGTCTGACTGAGGTGAGGATTGGTTACTTTGACAGTTTTCGTTTCGAGCGAATGCGAAACGCGCTACAACAGTGGAATATAAAAAATTATGAGCGAGCTAATGCGTGCTAGTGTGCGTGATGATCTAAGAACGCGATGATTCAACTCAACGAAGAACGCCTGGGGTGAAACTAGGGGCGTCTGGACGAAGCCCCGTTGGTCGCTTCGGGACGGGTTTGGACGCCGTCTTTGGAACGGCGTCGTCGGCGTCCTCCTCTTCGGATAACGAAAACTCGTGGTCGTCTTGGGTTGAGTCCGGCGCGGCGTCGTCGGTGTCGCTGTCTGAGGAGTTTTTCGGATTTCCTCTGACGTCGCCCGCGTCGGCGTCGAGTTTGGTGCGGCCGAGCTTGTGCATGGCTTCCTCCATGAACGAGGACACGTATGTAAATCCCATAAACTTTTCTTGCTCGCCCGAAACGGGCGTCGCGGCGACGGAATCCACCGGGTCAACATCCGTCCAGCGCGCATCAAAGTTGGCCGTGCAGTCCCGTCCGTTGACGCTTGGTTTGAACGGCGGACTCACGGCTTTGGCTTCAATCTTTGCCCAGTCGACGCCTTTAAAGTACTTGTGTCCCTTGACGTTTGAGGTACCCATCAATCCGTGACCGATGCGCATCGTCGGATCCTTGGCGAGCAACCCCTTTATCAGTCCCACGGCGTCGGGGAGAAAGTAGTTGGGTACCTTGACTTTTTCGCTACATATAGCCTTTTGCACCGCCTGCTTATTCTTACCCTTGAAAGGAAGCGTCCCGGAGAGCATTTCAAACATCAAGACGCCGACGGACCACCAATCCGCCGTCTTGCCGTGCCCCTTGGCGTTTAAAATCTCTGGCGCCATGTAATCGATCGACCCAGCGAGAGAGTTGGCGCGCTTATCCTCGACAATCTTCTTCGCCAACCCGAAATCGGTAATCTTGACGTGTCCATCGCCGTCGAGGAGAATATTTTCCGGCTTCAAATCTCTGTGCATGATGCTCAACCCGTGCAAGTGCCCGATGGCGAGGACGATTTCCGAAATGTAAAACTTTGTCAATTCGCTCCCAAACGTCCCCATCTGATAGAGCTGAAAAAACAAATGCCCCCCGTTTATGAAATCCAATATCAAATACAGCTTGCTCGTCGTCTGAAACGAGTACCTCAGGCTTACGACGAACGGATGCGTCACCGCCGTCAAAATGTCTCGCTCCGCCTTGGTATATTCCGCCTGATCCTTTTCGATGATTCGATCCTTCTTCATCACCTTCATCGCGTAAATCCCTCCCGAATCTTTTTTCCGCACTTGAAACACTTTACCAAACGCCCCTTGCCCGACGAGTTTCAATATATCAAAGTCATCCGGGGTTAATTTCCTCGTCGGCTCCGCGACGCTCGTCTCCGTCGCTTCACCCGTCTTGATTTCAGAGTCGATGAGCAACCCAGAATCGATCCGTCGCAGCGTCGCGCTCAGCAGCGACACGCTCCCGGACCCACTCCGCTGCATCCCCGCTCCACCGCCCGGGGCTTCCGTCGTCGCCGTCGCCGTCGTCAAACCCGGCGTCGACGACCGCGACGAACCTCGCGACGACCCAGCGCCGCCGAATCCCACGACGACAGACTTTTTCTTCGCGCCCGGTGGCGACGCCCCGCCGCCGCCGCTCCCCGACCCCGACCCCGGACCCGGCGGCGTCAATCCACTCAGCGCCCACGCCCGCGCCGCCTCCGCCTCCGCTTCCGCCTCGCGTTCCATCGCCGCCGCCGTCGTCGGCGTCGTCACGTCCCGTCGCCGTCGCCGTCGCCGTCGGTCGCCGTCGTCGTTCGCGCCCCAACAGACAAGAGGCACTGAAAAAAGGCTCCCTCGTCCTCGCGCTCGCGCTCGAGGACGCCGACCGAGCGAGACGACTTTTCCCGATCGCGAACGCGGGCGAGGGCGCGTGTGCGGCCGCCCGCGGGTCGACGCGAACGCCCCCGAACGCGAGCGCGAACGCCCCCGAGCGCGCGCGAGACGGACGGAACGGCCGCGTGGAACGGGGTGGATGAATGTGAGTACATAGAGTTATGTACTAGTATCATATTGTACATTGTGACGTATTTATTCATCTTTAATGGCGATATATGTGTATATTAAAGAGACCAAAAGACTCTGACGGACGCGAGTAAGACGATGGGCGCGCGCGGGGAGGCGTCACACCCCGTCACACCCCGTCTCGGCGCGATCGATCGAACGAACGAACGACGGAGCGAACGAGCGAGCGAACGAACGAGCGAGCGACGGAGCGACGGAGCGAGCGAACGAGCGAGCGAACGAGCGAGGCGAGACGAAGAAGATCGACCCATCGTCGCGCCAGCCACCATGCGCGGGGTTTGTGCGGCGACGCTGCCGACGAACCCGACGGTCGCGCGATGCGGTGGGCGAGGAAGAAACGCGGCGGTGATCGTCGGTGGACGACGCGTGACGCCGGCGTCCGTCGCGCGCGCGCGAGCGTCGGCGACCGAGGGAACGGCGGCGGTATCAGCGAACGAGGCGACGTGGGAGGATGGGTTCGTGGGGCGGTGCGTGACGACGACTGGGTCGTCGTCGTCGTCGTCGGGCGCAGAAATCATGGACGACGCGCGGAAGAGCGCGGAATTGGTCGCGTTGAAACGCGCGCGGGCACCGACGACGCGGGCGGAGGCGTACCGGTTCACGGATTTCGGTGGGTTGACGTCGGCGACGCTCGCGCGGGCGAAGGAAGAAGGGGCGGCGAGAGGCGTCGCGGAAAAGGTTCGATTGGATGGGTGCGCGGCGCGGGTGGTGATTGCCGACGGTGGCGTGGAAGTGACGGATGATCAAGGGGCGAAGAGTGCCGGGGTTGTCGTCGCTAAGTGCTCGGAGATTGGCACGTGCGAGGAAACCGGGGCGCAGAGCGCTGGGGCGCGGGGCAACGTGTTTTCGGGGCTCAACGCGGCGTGCGCGTCTGACGTCGTCATCGTGCGGGTTCCCGCCGGGGTGAAGCTCGTGGAGCCGATTCATATTGTTCACGCGTCTTCTGGTGGGAAGGATGGGGCGGTCGCGGTGTCGGCGCCGCGGGTGACGGTTGTTTTGGAGCGCGGAGCCGAGGCGAGCATCGTCGAGGATTTCCTCGGCGAAGCCGAGGCGGAGTACTGGCAAAACGGCGTGTGCGAGATTACGATCGGACAAGAGGCATCGCTCACGCACGCGATGATTCAAAACCATGGACGCGCGGCGACGCACACGAGAACGACGCTCGTGACCCAAGAGGAGGGGTCCAAATACGAAGTGGATGAAGTCTCTGTCGGGGGCAAGATGGCGCGTCACGACTTGAACGTTAAGCAACTCGGTCCGCGAACTGAGACGGTTCTCGCGTGCTTCAACCTCGCCGGCGCAAACCAAACCTTAGACCTTCACAGTACGCTTCAGCTCGATCACGAGGAGGGTAAGAGCGACCAGATTCACAAGTGCATCGTGAGCGCCGCTTCGGGTCGGGGCGTCTTCGACGGCAACGTACAAGTCAATCGACTGGCTCAGCGTACCGACGCACAACAGCTCTCTCGCAACCTTTTGTTGGTACCCAAGGCGACTGTGAACGTCAAGCCCAACTTGCAAATCATCGCTGACGACGTCAAGTGCACGCACGGGTGCACGGTGAGCGATTTGGAAGAGGAGGAGCTCTTTTACATTCGCTCGAGAGGCTTGAGCACCGAGCTCGCCCGTTCGCTCCTTGTGAGCGGATTTGGCGTCGAGGTTATCAGCCGACTCCCGGGCAAGGATCTTCGCGACCGCGTCAACTCCATCGTTCGCGCCTCGCTTGAGCGCGATCGCGTTCAGTTTGAGTGGACGGGGGATAACTAAAGTAACCTCCTCCAAGTATTTATTCAGCCATTGTCATGCCACGCAAAGAAGAAAAACCACGCACGGACGAATCACATTAAAACTTCACTCATCATCACAACAAAAAACAAACTACGAGCGCGCGTCGCGCACGAATCAGTAGAACATTTCCTTGGTCGTGTCGGCGTGGATGAGCTTACACAGCTCGCCGTACGAGTACTGATCGAAATCGTCGCCAAACTCAACGCGCGACGATTCCGTCACAGCGTCGGCAGAGTCCACGGTGGCTTCAAACTCAACAAACTTCGTCTTAAAGCTCCCATCGCCCGCCAAATTGACGGTAATCACGCGCTCATCCGCCATCTTAATCGTCGCCTTGCTCGCATCGACCGGGGAAACCTCGCCCACGACGAGCACCTTTTTCCCGATAAACTTTTCGAGCGCTTGGCCCGTGACTCTCGGCGCCGGCGCGGAGTCGTCCATATCTAACCTTTGCACGAAAACTCTTCACGTCAAAAACAAAAAGAAGAAGTAGACGCGAAGTGCGTAAACCTATATCGCGTCCACGCGTCCTAACCCGTCAGTCACTCGCGCTCTACCGCACCGCGTACGCGCGATCCAACCATCGACAGCCCGGTGCTCAGATTTCAAAAAAAAGACAAACAATCGCAACGCGTCCTCCCCGCCTCGATGTATCCTTGCATTCCCGCGACGTAAACCGTGTTTTCGAAATCAATCATCGTCGTCCTTCGTCGTCGTCCTTCGTCGTCGTCGTCGTCGTCGTACCTCTCGGTGTGTGTACTACCGGCGTGCGTCGCGCGGGTCAAACTGACGCTCGAACTCTTTTCGTTCGTTTGAAATCTGTGCGTATAAATCACTCTGACAAAAGATCGGACGTTTGGGCCGCACTTAGATTTATTAGCTCTCATGTATTTTTTACGCCGTATGAAATTCCAGAGGCAAACGCGCTTGCACGCAGCGAACAACCCCACATTCGCACACGGACGGACGGACGCCATGAGCGGGGTCACGCCGCTTCCAAAGTACAAGCTCGTCTTTCTCGGGGTACGTCCGACGATCGCTCGCCTGCTCCCCCGGGGTTTCGCGTTCTCGCGTTCGTTCGTGGTGTCGCAACGCAACAACGGAACGTTTTCGCTCGGGAAAATCATCGTGACTGACGGTGTACGACGCGCCGCGCCGCTCGGCTTCTTTTTTACGACGATGCGCAGGACCAGAGCGTGGGAAAGACGTCAATCATCTCGAGGTTCATGTACGATAAGTTTGATAACTCGTACCAGGCGACGATTGGAATTGATTTTTTGTCAAAGACGATGTACCTGGAGGATCGCACCGTGCGGTTGCAGCTTTGGGACACGGCGGGGCAGGAGAGGTTTAGGTCGTTGATTCCGTCGTACATCAGGGATAGTTCGGTGGCGGTGATTGTGTACGATGTGAGTTCTAGGGCGAGTTTCGTGAACAGCACGAAGTGGATCTCCGAGGTGAAGGCGGAGCGAGGGGAGGACGTCATCATCGCGTTGGTCGGGAATAAGACGGATTTGGACGGACGAGAGGTAAGCGCCGAGGAAGGAGAAGCCAAGGCGAAGGAGGAGGGTGTCATGTTCATCGAGACGAGCGCAAAGGCTGGTTTTAACGTCAAAGTTTTGTTTCGTAAAATCGCTTCGGCACTTCCAGGCATGGAGACGCCAAACACGAAGAGTGGGGGGGAGGACATGGTGGAGGTGAAGCTCACCGGACAGGCGGCGGGCGCAAAGTCCACGTGCTGCTGATTCCGCGTCGTCGTCAGGCGCGGAACGCATCCCTCGCGAGAGTCGCTCGCGAGGCATAGATATTAGTAGAACATCATGGTTGTTTCTTCGTTTGTTTTGACTCGCGAATACGATGAACCCAGTTCGTTCGTTTTCGGATTCGTTTTACGATTTTTAATCTCGACACTAAACAACTACGTTAATGTTACACACCGCGCGCTCGTCCGGCGCCTAAAATCTAAAAAACGCAAGGAAGGAAGGACGGGCGGGCGGTTTCCTCTAGTAGCGCGCTCTTGCGCAGACAGCTTTCACTCGCTCAACCTTCATTCAACACCGGTTTCACCAACGGCGTCATCTGCGCCAGGTAAATCACCGCCCACATGAACCAACAACAAAACACGCTCGTCGCGTACATGACGTGTAAAAACCTACGGTGCGCGTCATCCAATGCGTCAGTCAGTCAGTCAGTCAGTCAGTCTCTTTGTAATCCAAAATCCGTTTCGTTTCAAGCGCGCGCGCGCGTCGCTGTCGCCGTCTTCCGCGTCGCGGTACGCACGATCGTCGAGCCACCGGTGCAGTACTCTGCACGCGGGCGTAAAACGCCGCCTCGAGCGCGACGAACCCGAGCGTCGTCAGTATAAATCCCATTTTCACTTCAGTGCGTCACCCGGTGTTCGCGTCGAGCTCTGCGGCACGTGTGCACTCTCTCGGACGCGTGTGTGCAACAATCAGTCAAACACTCCGTCACAACGCGTCGAACGAACGAGCGAACGAGCGAAAACGAACGAAGCGACGATGGGCGCGGAGGGTAAACGGCGACTGCTCACGCTGGATGACATCACGCCGAGACTGAGAGGTGCGACGGGGCGCGAGAACGCGAACGGAAACGAGAACAACGCGCGCACCAGGATGGAGTGGATTAGTTTTGTGAAGCTGCGGCGAGTCACGCGTGAATGACGACGAGAATGAGAACGATGACTGACGGAAAGACGATGACGACGAGAATGCGTGTAGGGAAATATATCTCCGTGCAGTGGCCGGAAACACGGGTGTGGTACGACGCAAAGGTGTTGAGCATTGACGCCAAGGCGAGGACGGCGAAGATTTGGTACCCAGACTCGTTGGAAGACGGAGCGGACGCGACGAACGACGCCGGGGAGACGGAGAACATCAATCTCGAGGAGGCGGTGCTGGATGATGAGGTATCGTGGCCGGTGTTTAGGGATGAGGAACACGCGGCGCAGATGATGGAGAGAAGGAATAGAAAGGAGATTGCGACGAGGCATAGTAAGCCCGCGGCCAAGCCGAAGGCGAGCTCAAAGGCTGAGCGGGAGAGGAAAGCGGCGCTCGAGGAGGAGGAAAAGATCAGGAATAAAGTTCGGTCGAGCGTGGAAGAGGCTATGGTGCTCGCGGCGAAAGAGACAGAGGAAGCGGGACACGGGACGGATAACGGCGCACCGACGGAGGTTGCCTCGGCTGTCGAGCAAGCGTTGTACGCGTTGTGCGGATTAAAGGCTGAGAAGGATTACAGAACGCGCGCGAGGTCTCTGATGTTCAACCTCAAAGATCCACATAATCCACAGCTTCGTGCACGCGTGCTCGCTTCGAACCTTTTGCCCGAAAAGGTTGTCGGCATGTCTCCCGCGGAGCTCGCGAATAAGGAACTGGTGGAATGGCGCAAGGCGCGCGAAAGAAACGCGGGCGAAGACGCGTTTCTCAAGGGTGCTGCGCTCGAAGATTTGGTCGTGAAGAAGGATGGAAAGAATGAAATTCATGTCGAGTTAAAGCACGATGAAGTCACGGTGCGTAGTCGCGAGCAAACGGCTAGTATCGAAGAGCAAGTTGCGCTTCCAAGCGAGACAGCCGTCACGAGCCAAAATGCCGCAACAGTTGTCACCACCGTGGATGAGATCAAGGCGGCGGCGGAAGAGTCTCCAGCGGACAACGAACCTCTATCGTTCGAGCAGTTTGCACAGGGAGAAAACAACGAAGAGGAAGAAGAGGAAGAAGAAGAAGAGGAGGAAGAAGAATACGAGCCAGAACCAGCGTACGAACCAGAGGATGCCGCCATTGCTGATGAAGAGGAATACGATCCGTGCGCGGCGATGGACGATGGGGAGGACACCGTCGAAGATATTTCTATTCCCGAAGGTGGCTGGGAAGGCAGAATAGAAATTCATGGCATGCCTACGCTCCATCTGCAAGCGGTACCAATTGGTGGTGAGGGTGCCGGCATCGGGGACTTGCTACCAGAAACCGTTCAAGTCAAGGGTAGAGTCGACTACAAGTCTGTCCAGTCTTTCGCCAAGCAAGTGCACCGCTCGTCGACGAGTAGGGCGGTGACCCTCGCACACATTTATCCCGCACCATCGGGTGGGGATAAAGCAGAAGGCGCTCTCGCCAAGCTCGTCAAGCATTACCGCGAGCGCGAGCGAGCTGGCGTGGCCAAGACTGAGGATGGAGCAGAGTTTTACTTCATCCCTCGCGGTTCGGCAGCGGATAAGATCATCATGACGGTTGAGCTCATTCCTGGACGCGTGCCTCCGTCCAACGGGATCATCGGCGTGCTCGTTCACCCTCGAGGCTTGGGATCAAACGTTAAGCAACTGGCGAAGAAAGCCAAGCAGGATGAACCGAACCACAACGACAACGCCGGTGGATACGAAGACGCACACGATGCACAATACGTGGACGTCCCACCACCACCACCATCGGCGCCGATGCAGCACGCACCGGTGACTCGTGAAGTCCCACCTCCACCGACGCACCGACGCGCAAATGTACCTCCCCCGCCCCCGCCGCTGCCGCCAGCCTTCCAATCCGGAGACTTGCAAGCCTTACTCAACAACGCGGGCGCCTTGTTTGGGGTCCAAAACGTGCCCACGCCTCCCGGTGGACGATGAAATTGAACTGATTGATAGCGTAGCGCTCAGCTTTGTAGGAAACGACAAACACAATACAACTCAACCTCATAGTTTTCCATGCTCGCGACGTCGCGCGTGACGTCGCGCGCGCTCCACCCAACGCATCAAGTCGTCGCGCGTCGAACGCGTCGATTGCATCCGCGCGCGTCGAGTGCGTCGAACGTCGACGATGACTCCTCGCGAGTCAACTACTTTGCCTATGGGTCGAACATAAATCCATCAACGTTTCAAGGCGTGAGAAACATGAAACCGACCGCGAGCGTGCCGTGCGTTCTGCGCGACTACGAGCTCGTGTTCAACGTCCCCGGCGTTCCGTACGTCGAACCGGCGTTCGCGTCCGTTCGCGCCGCTGAAGATGTGGTGACGCACGGGGTTGCACACACCATCAGTTCGGAAGAGTGGGAATACTTGGTCACCACTGAAGGTTCATACAACGTCGTGGACGTCACGTGTACGTCATACACCGGAGAGGAAATCAAGTGTAAAACTTTGACGCATCGCACGTTGCCTAACTTTGGCGAACAGCTTCCGAGTTTGCGATATTTGACTTTACTTCGCGACGGTGCGAGACATTACGGTTTGCGAGACGACTGGATAAACAAGCTCGATGAAATCGAAGCGTACGAACCAGTGGAGATTGACGTGATTGGACGGGCGGCGATCGCGATGTCGATCGGTCCGACGTTGGTGGGGGCGATTCCGACGGCCACGAGCGCGGCGGCGAAGCGATTACTCGAGGGAGATCCGCGAGGCGCCGTCATCGATTCGTTTGTATCGACGCAAGATGCCGTTTGGGCTGTACACAACTCCATCTTCGCCCCTTGGCTCGGATCTGGCGGTCAAAACCGTCGTAAATAAATTTGTCCATAGGTACCGGTATTCTTTTAGTTAGTTGTAAAGCATAGTCTCGCGCCGTAGTTAGTTGTAAAGCATAGCCTCGACTCGTTTGTGCCTTACAACTCGCCTCAAGCATATGGATAGTCAGACGCAAGCCGAGGTTCTCGGCTCCACGCTCTCCATCGCCGCCGTTCTTCTCATCGGATTATGCATCGTCGGGTGGAAGCGCGGATGGATCTACGTAGAGGGCGAAAGCGGATTCCAGCGACCGGGCGCGTTCGCCGCTGTCGCGGTTTAGAGAAAGTACGACTTTTTTAATCTTTCTGAACGTCTGCGCGCGAGAGCGCGTACGCCGCAATCGGGAGAAAACGTCAACGCATATGCGCAATGTATGGATAGTTTTTAGTCGAGTGTACGTAGTTTGTAATTGATGTTACATGTCTCTAGAAGACGTCGCGCGAAGACACGCGCGGCAACGTCGCGCGTGCCCACTGGAAAGGCGCCAGTTGGCGTGTTTGAGGACGAATGGGTCTTCGCTCAATCAATCCGAGTACTCATCCGCGTTCGCGTACGCGTTAGCTCTCGCGCGAGACTTTTGTTGTTGTTGACCCCGCTCTCTCGCGTGTTCGCCCTCTTTACGACGACGCTTTAAGAATTCAGCGGCGCGTTCGAGGACGTCGGCGCTCACTGATTTCTTCTTTGCCTTGCGTTCCTCGAGCGTACGTTCCCAACCTTCAGGTGTCGGCACCAATCGAGCAAAGGTCAAATACGACGTGTGCGACTGGAGACGTTGGCGAGGATGCGTCATGATGGTCTCGACGCCCCCAGGTTGTTCTGCAGCGTCCGTTTCATTCTTACCGTCGCGAGGCCGTTTGTGTTCTTTGCGCCATCCAACCTTCGCCGCCTTGGCCAACGGCTGCGAAAAATCCGTCTGCAACAATTTCGCCTGCACGTCGTACTCGCGCCCGAGCAATTCGACGGTTTTTATATTTATAAATCCATGCTTGTTCATCTCGGCGATCGTCTTGTGCACTTGTTCTATGCACGGGGAGAAGGAACACAGGACACCATCTGGCCGAAGAGTCTCTGAAACGCTCTTTACGCACTTGTACGGACCAGGAAGATCCAAAAACGCGGCGTCCGCGCACCCCCGCAACTCTTCTGGAAAGCCATCGCGCTCTATGTCCCTATGCGTCACCGTCACGCACTTATCGATTCCATTCGCCGCGAATTCCTCTTTAGCCATTGTCGCCCGCGTTTCGTTAAACTCGTACGTCCACACGTGTCCGTGCGGCGCCACGCACCTCGCCAGCGCGTGCGTCAGGCTTCCCGAACCCGTCCCGCTCTCCACGATGACGCTCCCTGGTTTCAACTCCATCTCAGCGCACACCAACGCAATGTCCGGGGCGTAGAGAATCTGCGTTCGATGTTCGAGAACCTTTGTCCAAAGCTCTGGCGTCGGGGCGCAGAGCCAAACGAACCCTCTTCCTTCCCTCGCTTGCACGCGCGCACCGAATCGACCGCCGATCCAATCGTCGTGGTAAAAGGTTCCAAACTTACTAGAGTACTTTCCACCGCTCGCGATACGCGCGTGCGTGGAGCTCGTGAACCCCTCGATGACGATGACGAGGTCGCCTTCGCGGATTCTGCGTTCACTCACCGGCGGCGGCTCGACGTTCGCGACACCGGTGGACGTCGTCGCCTCGTCCTCGTTCGGGTCGACGTGGAGCATGGCACCCATACGCGTAGACATTTTCGCGAAACCTTCGTCGTCGTCAACGTCGACGGTCGGCCGGTGCGTCGCGACGAGGAGTGTCGAGCGTGTTGGGCGGGCAGAGAAAAAGTGAACTATTCTCTCATCGACGCGAAGTTACAACATTTTATCCCATTTGGCGCGCGCCTTTTCGGGCGCTTGCTCTAGAATGAATTCTCTAAGTTCTAAGAATGAACGTGGGCCCATGTGTAGACGCCCACCGGTGCGGTAACTGAGCCAATCGCCATCGACGAGGGATTTGAGCGTCGATTCTTTATCCGCAGCGCTCATGCGTTGCACGGATTGTGTTTGCAATTCGCGCTGCGTCAATTGCGTTCCAGACGCCTCTGCCTGCGTTGCTTGAGTTTGAATGACGTTTAAAACGCCAATGAAGTCCACACCGTCGCGCGCGGTGTCATCGTCTCGAAGAATTTCATCCAAAGTGAGACGAAACAACGCGATTTCTTGCGGCGACAAGCGCGTCGCCAATTTCGCCACATCTGTTCTCGCCTTGTTCACCACCGCCATGTACATCTCGTCATCCTCTTCGTACTTGCCGATGCGAATCTCGAGGTCTACGAACGCCAACTCGCGGGTGATATCGCCCCAAAACGCCGTGAAATCATTCGCGGTGTCGTCCTCCATGATTTCTCTATGTGCGGTTGAACAACAGCGTTCGTGTTCGCGCGTCAGTCTCGCCTCATTTCCACAAACAAATCGAACGCGCGCGACGCATAGCTAAAAAAAGCAAACACATCCGCGCCGACGACACGATGATGATACTTTCACCACCGATGATTCTGCGAGCGCACCTGTACATCTTCTCGGCTTTCGTCACCTCGATCACGCCTCGAGCGAGCAACGCCTGAAGAAAACACTGTTGTTCCTTCGACAAAACCGGTGCCGCCGGCGGCACGCTCGGCGCGTCGAGCGCGTCGCCCGATGCGGGTTTCTTCTTTGTTTTCGTCGGCGCCATGTCGCGAGAGTTCGGGGGACGCTGGTCCGACGCGCGCGCGTGTGACGAGACGAGAAGCGTTTTGATTTTTCAAATCTGATTTTGAGAAGAGTTGACTGACAGACGGATGGAACGTCGGCAAACGCACTCCTGGTTTACGTCGCGCGGTGGTGAAAAGTGCGGTGGAGAAAGAAGCGTGAGAGTGTACAATTGAATCTTCGAGTTTTACATACAGCTTTGCTCTTCTATGGTGGTATAGTGCTTGAGAAACAATGTGGCCATCCAGTGTTGGTTACCCTGCTGATGAAGGCGGCGCACTCGGAGGCAAGGCGCCGAGTATGTCAAGGAGGTGAATCGCGGATTCACCGCCGAAGTACGCGCCTCCGCTGATGATGGCTGTGAAAAATGCAAGTTTGAAGGACATGCGCGTGTACTTCCAGTAGTCTTCCTGAGAGTACTTTTGTCCAAAGAGGTACGTGACGGCGATTTCCGTGCCGAGTAGGATGCCCGGCCAGATGACTCCGTAATTGTGCATCGCCCAGGCGAATGTTGCGGCGTATGGGAAACGGCGACGGTGCGTGACGTAGTTCAAATCACCGAGTGCGCATAGTTTCGCGTCTGTGCCGAGTAGCTTTTCAAAGTTTGCCGGGTTTCCGACGAGTGGATTTTTCGCGTCTTGTTCGCTTCTCAGCAGAGACACGAATTGTCTGTTCAAGTTCCCGAGCGATGCGACGTTGAGCACGCGTTCAAAGTTTCGATAGTCCACGTGCACCGGTCTCAATTTCCGTCGGTTCAACGCTGCGAACTTCTTGTTCAGTTCTAGCATCGAGTACGTTTCAGGACCGACGGCGTCATACATGCGAAGCGTAAACTGTCTCTGGTTCTGGCTGATTAATCTCGACCACGATTCACGGCTCCAAATCGCATCCGCTTCTTGTCCGCGCAGGTTTTGGATCGGTAAATCCCCGACCTCGCTCAGACCCAAGAACGCGAGCCTGTTAGCGGCGTCCATCACCTCGAGCGGCTGCAGAGGCGCCGAGCCGTCGCCCATAATGGGCGTCAACGGCAAGAGCGTCAAGTCAATCATATTCAACAAATCCCCGCGTTGTCCGACGATTCCCTGGTCTTTGTCGTACAACAATCCGAGCGCACACACCGTCACGGGAAGCTGCTGAAGCCTCGCCAAGGAGAAATCCGCCATAGCCTTCCATCGACTGTACGGCACCTGCCCCGCCCGCTCCGCCTTGGTTGCCTGCGTGCTGCTCTGTATAAAGTGCCCAAATCCCAACTTTTCGCACGCCCTCGCCGCGGCGACCGGCGCGAGATAGTTGACGCACATCATCGCGTTCTCTTTTCCCGACACCGGTCCGGCCAAACCGGCGAGATTCATAAACACAGAGTTACACCCCGCCATTCCAAGCGACCCGAGTTGGTCCTGCCACGAATCCACGTCGTGTTGATAGTAATAGTCCACACGCGACGCCCGCACCCCTTTCAACCTCTCAGCTCCGTACTGCCTCGTCAACCTCGACATCAAATTCCCAGGCGACGCCGATAACAGCAACGCCTCCCCTGGATCGACCCCATTCGCCCGTCTGTAATCGTGCACGTCGAGAATCGCGTCGAGCACGCGCGCTCCGAGGAATCCACCCGGTCCGCTCAGCGCGATGGATTTCGGTCGAGCGTTTAACAATTTCTCCCCCGCCGAGGCGATGAGTTGGCTCGACATGACTTTATTCATGAGTTGTATCTTTGTGCGGTGCGTCGCCATGACTCAATCCGTCGACGCGCGCGTGTGTGCGTGTGTGTGCGTGTGCGTTTCTCTCTCTCTCACTCTGACGTGGATTATCGACACAATTCGCACGAAATTCCCGCGTGCGAAATCAACCACCCGCCCCGCGCGTCGATCGATCTGATTCAACGCGTCCGGCCGGTCGATGGAACTTTTCTCAGTCAGGTTCAGGTTCTCGCGTCGACGCCGCGAGTGCGTCGCGCGACGCGCGCACTGGCGTCAGTCAACGCGTGTCGGTTGGTCGGGCACTTTTTGGAGGCAGTACGTGGGCGTGGGTGTGATTTTTTCTGAGTTATGAATCGTCATGTATGATAAAGTCGACTATTACCGGTACTTACGCTCTTCATTATTTCCTTCAGTCGCGACCGCGAAGGACAAAACTAGTACGGTCTCCCGAATCTGGGCTTATCGCCGCCGCCGCCGCGACCACCGCCGCCGCGACCACCGCCGCCGAAACGATCACCGCCTCTGTCCGGCCCGCCGCGACCGCCGCCGCGACCACCGCCGGAACGACCGCCGGAACGACCGCCGTCGCGACCGCCGCGACCGCGACCGCCGCGACCACCGGAACGACCGCCGCGTCCGCGACCGCCGCGACCGCCGGAACGACCGCCGCCGCCGAAACGACCATCGTTCCACTTGCTAGCTCCCTTCATCGCGAGCGCCGAGTTTGAGAACGTCGACGGGTCGTACCCCGGAAAGAGCTTGGCCACGCACTTGCGGTACGAAAAATCCTCCATCGTCGAGTCCGTTCGAACCACCATCAACGTCCGCACACGATACGATGGATGCATGCGCACTTGGAAGCACTTCACTCCGCACCCGAGTTTCACATCCGGGGTGTCGTGTCCCTGTCGAATGCACGCTTCGACGACGGCAGCTTCGTACTCGTTCAAGTTTTGGTTCAACGTGTTCTCCGCGCGCAAGTGCGAAAACCAAAGCATCATTTCGTCGCCCGAGTTAAACGTCACCGGTCCGAGTTTTACCGGGTCGCTCGCCGCTTCACCTTCTCCAGCGACGGCTTCCGCCCCATCGCCTTCCGTCGTCGTCGTCGCGTCGTCGTCGCGCGTGCGTTTCGATTCGTCATCCGCCGCCCCTTGCCCGGGATCCGTCGTCGGGTTCGCCGGTTCTTCCGTCACCGGTTCGGCATCCACCGCCGGTTCGGCGATCGCCGTCTCTTCCTGTGACATCCGATCCGTCCGTCTCCGCGCTCGTCGCGCGAGTGGACGCGTCGCGTTGTGCCGACGGACGGACGGGTGGACGGACAGATGGATGGAAGGGTCTAGTTTTTTGCCCCAACATCCTCGCTTTCGAGGGTGTGTTCGAGCTGCTGCATTTGGGCACCAGTGTGAAACTGCGAAAGAATGGACTACGTACGTACATGCGATTACACGCGATCAAGCGCGGTCGCCAGGGGGTGAAGAAGGGCCCCGGTCGCGATGTTCGGTGGCGTAGGACATGGCGCGACCGGATTGACCGCGAGCGGCGGGTAAAGGGGCGTCCGCGAGCGCGCCGGTTTCTTCGTCGCGCTTTGGACCGGGCTCGAGACCGACGTACGAACGGCGCGTGATGAGGTATTCGGCGCCAGAGGTGACGGAGACGGCACCGGTGCGGCCGGTTTGGCGTAGGGATAGGGCGCCAGAGGCGCGCTCGGCGAGCTCGGTTCCGGTGAGGGCGTCGGTGGTTTCGGCGTCGCGGGTGTGCGTTCCTCGCGCGGAGGAGCGATAGGCGCCGGATATGAGACTGAATTCTGGTTCGGCGTCGGCGTCGGCGTCGGCGTCTGAGGGCGTCTCCGACGCGGGTACGGAGGCAAAATCGAGTTTGACTTCACCCATCCACGTTTTACCCGTGGAAAACGCGATGGAGGCTTCGTATGGGGTAATGACGGGTTGCAAGTAGTCGCGCCCGTCAATCAACGCCGTGAGTTCGCAGCTGACCATGACGAAGACTTCAATCTCTGGAAAGTTGGCCAACTTTTGAGGATTAGGCTTGCCGGCGACGATGGTGTAACTCTTCCGCCCGCTGTCTGCGATGAGTTTTCTGAGATTGGATATCATCTCTTGATAGCCCGCGACGCCCAACGTACCGGCGACGATGCCGACGACTTGCGCCTCCTTCGCCTTGGCGATGAGAAATCTCCGTCGTTTAAGCGCGCGAGCCGTTTCATTCGCCCCGTCGGCCTCGGTGCTCACGCTACCACCGACGTCTGGATTGTACTGAGCGACGCCACCGAAGCGTTCGCACACGTCGCTGAGCACCAACATGGCGTGCGTCATCGCCGGTCCCTCCTTGCCAAGCCATACGTAAGCGCACTCCTCGCGAGACGCCCCGCTCGTCGTCGCGAACGCAGAAGCCCCGACGCGCTCATGCCCCTCAGAAGACGCAACGGATCGCACGCCACCACTCCTCACCGGCTCCACCTCCACGTTCACCGCCTCCGCGACAACCAACTCCAAATCCTTGCCCGCCGCGCCGCTCGACGGCGCCAAACGCGTTCGCAACGCCGCCGACGCCCAAAAGTATTCCTGATCCGCAATCACCACCACCGCCTTGGGACGCGCACTCTTCCCGACAACCAGCGACTCTGCATGCGCGCGAATCGAACTCGCCGCGTCGTCGACGTTCATCGGTGATTGGTCAAACACGAAACGCGCCGGCGTTCGGCTCGTCGGCGAACAACACGCTCTCCCGTAGTGTACTATGGCGTCTGCATCTCTGTGCGCCGCGCCCACCTCATCGACGCAGCACGCGCCAAACGTGGTGTCCGCGAGGACGAAAACCTCTCGTCCGGACGTTTCGGCGGTGGGCACGGTCTCCTCGGCGTCGTCGGCGGCGGCGAGCGAGCGGGTGAGCGCGCGGGCGAGCGTGGCGGCGTCGCCCAACTTTTCGTCTGGGAGTTGCAGAGCGACCCGACGGTAGCCTCCGCGACGAATCCAAGAGGTTGTTTCCGCGACGTCGTACGCGGCGTTAAAGTTATCGACGTCGTTCGTCGTCGTCGCCATCGTTTCGGTGAACGAACGACGACGGCGAGCGTCGGCGTGTCTGGTCTGTTTGTTCGCGCAAGCGTTTATTGATACAAAAATTACTGTACAAGACTAGTTTGTTTCTGTTTCCGTGTCATCAATCAGATGGTCCGCGTCGTCTTGGTTCTCTGGCGGTGCGTCCATCGTCGCGTTTTTCGGAGTGTCTAACGTCGTCGGGAGGTACCCGGCTAGGGAGCGAAGGGCGAAAGTCGCGAGCGATATCACGACAAACGGTACGAATTGGTGGAGCGGCATTCGCTGCAGACGCATGGACGCGGCAAAAATCCAACCGCATATTACCGGGGCGACGATTCGCGAGAAGGCACTCACGGTACCGGAGATACCGTTCACTCTCGCCTTGACGACGTCGTCGCACGAGTTGTTGACGACTATTGTGATTGAGACAAAGCCGATTCCCAGCGCGCAGATTTTCAGACACTGCGAGACGAGCGCCACGGCCCATATGGCGCCGTCCGTCGACGCCAGCGACGCGAACGGAGCTAAAAGTGATATGAATGCGAAGAACGTAACGCCAAATCTGAACGCATTCACGGCACCGAGCGCGTCGCAAAGTCTCTTGTACAGCGTGAGCTGAAAAATGAGAAGCGAGACGCCGCCGGCAATCAACAGCAGGCCGATGTTCCCAGAGCTAAATCCGCATCCCCCTAATTCTTTCGATGTCTTCAAGTATACGGGTAAAGTCTCATCGTAGCCTATGGCAATCGCCGCCAACGCCGCATAGCACGCCACCGCTGTTTTTGTCTCTGGTCTAAACAGGACTTCCTTTGGTGACTCGTCGAGAGCGTCCGCCGGTGTTTCGCTCGACTCCTCCAATCCCCAAGACTCCACATCTTGCAGCTCCATCGCCCTGAGTTCTCCAGCAGATGCCATCTTGACATTTTTCACTAAACCGCGCCCCTCTTCTCTGCTCATTGCTGCGAGCTTCACCTCGCGTCTCCTCACGAACGACGCCGTCTCGGGCAAGAAGAAAAAGCCCAAAGTTGCGCCAGTAAACGTGAGTGCCGCCGCGACAAACATTGGCAACAAATACGGATACGTATCGAAAACCGTACCTTTAAACGCGTCCCATCTCTCCGCTGGTTTCAAGAGAAAGCCGCCTGCTCCAGGCGCGGCGACTGACGCCAAGCCGTACCCCAGAGCCAACACGCCGAACGCGTTCGCCGCGCTCGCCTTGGTCGTACACTCACCAAGATACGTCTTACAAATTGCGGCATTCCCGTTGACACATCCCGACACAAACCTACCGAATATCGCCTGCCCCAGGCTCGAGCTGGTCCCGAAGACGAAGACCGAAAGCGTCGAGAGAGCGCTTCCGAGCAACAGCGCCGGACGCCGGCCCACCGCGTCGGCGTATTTCCCCCACCCGTACGCCGTGCAGAGCGCGCCGAAAGGTGATGCTGCGCCGCATACACCCACCCAAAACCCAACGTCGCGCTCTGCGACGCCGCAATCTCTCACTAAAAACGGAAGCATGGGCCACACGATGTTCAAGTGAAAGGCATCCGTCACATTCAACAGAACCATCAAGCATAAAAATGCCGGTGAGAGATGGTCTCGCGGGACGAGCGGGACGAGCGTCATGTCTTCGTCCCTCTATCGCGCGCGACTGCGCCGCGGCGCTCTCTCGCGTCGGTGACTGAAGTCAACGGAGTGGGTGCGTGGGTCGGTGGCTGAAGACGTCACCAGGTGACGTTTCAAGCACAGTTCTGACATCGTCGGCTTTCAATTTCACCCTCGTAGTCGTCGATCGAGCTTTCGTTAAATCTATCGTCTCGTAATCTTACATTTCATTCAATCTACTGCGTTATCGCTTCGCCTTCGTCCGCATCGTCGCCGTAATCGTTCGCGTACTCACAACATCGAAAACCAGAGACTCTCTCGCCAACGAGCGTCGTCCACCCCTCGTCTCTGAATCACCTCGAGCACCTTCTTCGGTGGGTCCAGTCCCAACCCCGCCGCTCGATCGTACCGCTCTAATCGCGTCATCCCGCAACACGGTCCGTATTTACTCGTCAAATCGAACGTCTTGAGCGCGCGTTCGTCCTCATCCTCCTTGGCCGCGGATTCTTCATCCGAGAGCTCGATCGGGACGGCGTCCGCGCGTTGTTTGTCCAGCCCCGCGTCTACGGTCGAACGACAGCACCCAGCGCAAAAAGTAAGAATGTCAATCGTCAGTCATTCGATCCACGCGAAAACCCCGCGTCGTCGTCGTCGTCGTCGTCGTCGGTTCCGTCGTCGTAACGAAAGAAATTCACCGCAAGCGAAATTCGACAAATTGTCGGCACCGCCCAATCGCGCGCGCACCTTTCCCGCGCTGCCCCCGCGCGAACGCCCCCGTCGTCCCGGGTCTCTTCGTCCCGAACCCCGCGAACGACCCGATCGGCTTCGTCGTCGTCAGTCTCTTCGCCCG
>Ga0181590_10001048_pt1 | contig 23261 bp, 20 predicted proteins | sample 071ome_34_FD_132446 | JGI IMG/M metagenome (GOLD analysis project Ga0181590, IMG submission 132446) | Coastal salt marsh microbial communities from the Groves Creek Marsh, Skidaway Island, Georgia - 071411BT metaG (megahit assembly) | ecosystem: Environmental > Aquatic > Marine > Intertidal...
TAATTTTAAGAATAATTTTCTTAAACCCTTTATTTACTGATAATTGGACCAAATCTTCGACATATTTAAATCTAAGATCATTCCGAGAATTAGGGTTATGTAAATATGGATACGGAAAAAGAATCATTGCATCAAAGTCAGCCTTGATGCTATTTGGCTTGAAAAAATCTAGTACTGGTGGATCAATCATTAGCTGATTAATATCGCGATACTCTTTCAAATTATCGATGACAACTTTCATTGGTTTTGCTGTTACTAGATTCTGAGTAATGTGATTAGACCCAAACCTATTAAGACTAAATTGAAATATATTAAACCAAGTCTGATAACCATCAATTGAAATTACTGATTTAATATTATATTTTTCAGCTAGCTCTAGGCACATTAATTGTTCTGGGGTAACGTTATTTGGGAGAATAATTGCACGAGGCTTATAGAATCTGAAAATATCATTATAAATTGAATAAATTTTGTCATAAATAGATCTTTTATCTTCTACATGGCAAGTAATTAGTTGAGTGCATGCATCAATAAAATCTTCAGAATTAAGGTGGTTTTTATAGCTTAGCAGAACTCTAGAAATATTTTTCTTAATAAGCCCTTGAATATTTTGATGAGAGTTATTGGTTTTTAATCTATGTGCATTAAGATAAAAACCCTTTATGGGGTTTTTAGAATTCAAATGTAAATAATTTTTATTTTTTTGTTTGCCGAAAGTCCAATCAGAAAAAACAAGGATTTTATTAATGAAAATAGGATGTAATACACTTTGGAATACCCTTAAAAAGAAACTTAGTCCTGTAAATTTAATTTTATATTTAAAGCTTCCATGTGAGGCCCCTCTATGAACAATTGAGTCCGGTGGTAAATCCGAATCTATAAGATTTACACTTCCCTTTATTGAATCTGTTATAAAAAAGATTAAATTTGGCATATTTCCAATAAAATCAATCTTGGAAAAGTCTTTAAGCCATTCTTTAATTGTTAAGAAATATTGAATTAGAAAACTAATTTGTACACTAAGACCCCAGTGACTTAACACACCAAGAGAGTAACTACCCTCCATAATGTCCTCAGAGTTCTCATTACGAAACCAAGTATCTGCAATAATATGCGCTGAGTCATCAAGATAGTCATTTCTTGGAAATTTATCTAAAAACAGATCAGATATATTTTTATGCCTGTCCGGCATAAATGAATAATCTAGATATACAACCTTATCATAATCTTCGTATTTAAAATCATCAGGAATTTTCGAGGTTGCTATTACCGCTAATTTCTTTTGCATGTAAAAAAATAATCCTTGAGTTCTTTGAACTTATAAGGTGAAGCCATCATCAATGATGATATTTTGTCCGTTAATATATTTACTATTGTGACTTAGTAAAAATATTAAAGCGCCAGATATATCAAGAACATCCAACATTCCTTTAGAGCTACACAAAGAGTTGTATTTTTTGAGAAAAACAGTATTTTGTCCATCAAGAATTCCACCTGGACTAATAGAATTTACCCTAACATTCTTCTTTTTTAGAATTTGAGCCATATATTTTGTAAGATGAATAATAGCCGACTTAAAAACAGCATATTCAACAGGTGTAGTCATTGGGGTTCCTTCATAAATTTCAAATTTTGGCGGAATTACGCCGTAAATTGAAGAAATATTAATAATATGCCCACCTGAATGGTTAATAAAATAGTCTGCCATAAGTTGGGAGCATAAAAAATATCCACCTAAATTCATTGATACATTATCAATAAAATCATCGTATTGAACATCAAAGAAGTGTTTACCAAAATTTGTATTTCTTGGGTAGGCATTGTTAACAAGGGCATCAATTTTTCCAAATTTTTTATGAACATCATCAATACATTTTTTTATAGATTCCTTGGAATTTATGTCTAGATGAGTACTATAAAAACAGTCTCTTAATTCGGGAAATTCTTTAGATAGACGTTTAACGTTTTTACTTAAAGACTCTTGATTTATATCGGCAATAACAGCAATTCCATTATTCTTAATAATAGACTCAATGAAACCAACCCCTAAGAGGCCAGCACCTCCAGAAACGATTACTACTTCTTTATTTAACATCTCTTCGATTTAATAAAAATTCTGCAAACTGAAAATCATAAATATCGTCTATATCAACCGCCCTCTCTTTTGGAACAAAAGAAGATAAAATCTTTCCATCAAAAAGTTTAGAAGAATTTTTGACATGCAACCTCTTTACTACATAAACAGCAGTAGTCATATCGAAAGTTTGAGGCACATCTTGCCTCCTATAATAGTCTTTGTTATTGAGAACTACCTCAGCAAAACCATCTTCATTATTCTTTACCATGTTGAAAAATGGACTTCTATGAGAATCTGTTACAGATATAACAGCATCGACATTATTCTTTTCAAAAATATCTATGGCATTTGTTATATCAAAATCAGATCTTAATGGGGCTGTTGGTGGAAGAACAACAATAGCATCGAAAATTTCTCCATTCTTTTCAAGAAAATTTACAGCATGTTGCCATACTAGCCACTCCGATGAACTATCCTCAGCGAGCTCCATAGGCCTTAAAAAAGGAATTTTAGCGCCATAAGATTTAGCTATTGATGCAATATCTTTAGAATCAGTAGATACAAAAACATCTTTGATTTGATCTATATTCTTAGCAGAATTAATACTCCAGCCAACTAATGGAATATTATTGAGTTCCATTATATTTTTGTTTTTTAGACCTTTAGATCCACCTCTTGCGCATATAAGTGAAATATAATTCATTTATCTTATATTTTAAGTAGAGAAATAAGGTTGATTATTTTAATACTTGTTTCAATATCAGAATCATCAAACTTATTTTTTTCTACTGCATCTAAAAAAGACTTAAGTTGCTCAACATATGTATAGTCACTGTTCATTTTTTCAAAGCTTATTTTTTTCCATTCTTTATTGGAAGAATCATAATGCTCCAAAATACTGTTAATGAGATCAAGCCTAAGAGTTCCCAAACTTCCTACAATGCAAAACTCTCTGATAGTATCATGTCTGAAAAAATCCATCTCAAAAGAACCAACTATTTTTCTGTCTTTATAATTCTGAGTGAAAATAGCGATACAGTTATCTTCTGTATCAACCTCTAAATCACTAATTTTTGATACGTGTGAGCTTACTAAATGGATATCTCCGAAAAACCATATTAAGTAATCTATCTCATGACTTAATTCTAGCAAAACACCGCCACCTAGTTTTTTCTGAGCAGAAACTGAATTTCTATAGTCAATATTTGGTCTCCAGTTTTTTAAATTCTGGCCAACAATAGATTTAATTTTTAAAATTTTTCCTAAAAAATTTTCCTCTATAAGTGACTTCATCAATCTCAGACCTTTATGGTGTCTTAAATTGTACGCTACCCTTACTATAGACCTTTTCTCGTTAATCAAATTAATAAAATTAATTAAACTGTCGGGGTTATCAGATAAAGGTTTCTCTATTAGAGTAGGGATATTATCTGCCAATAATTTAGAAGCAACCTCAATATGAAGACTTGCAGGATTAGCAACTACTGAAGCATAGACATTGGTTATAGGAATTTGATTATAGTTGTCGAAACACTCCAAGCCTGATATGTTTTCGGAACAATTTCGATGTCTTAGTAAATAAATTTCAAATTTTGGAAAATTTTTTTTAATTAGTCGGATATACCTCTGACCAGAAGATCCGTGTCCTATTACAAGGATTTTATTTTTCCTGGAAGAATACATTGGGCTATTCGAACTCCACAAGTATATCTTTCTGCGCCTTTTTGAACTGGTCCATCTTGCCAATATCAATCCAATATTCATGAATTGGAAATGCGCCAATATTATATTTATCTTTACTTGACTCAAGTAACTGGGGCATATCTAAGTAATCTTTTCCATTTATGTCTATTATTATTTCTGGGTTCAGAATGTATATGCCTGCATTAATGAAAAATTTATGTCTAGGTTTTTCAGAAATTCTTTTAATTTTATTATTAGATACTTCCACCTCGCCGTATGGAAGCTCAAACTCGAACTCCCTGATACCAATAGTCGCATCAAAATTATTAGATAAATGAAAGTTAAGCATTTCAATATAGTTAACTTTGGTCAATATATCAGCATTCATTACAAATAAAGGTTTTTGAATTTGTTCTTTTGGGAGCATGCCAAGTGAACCAGCAGTACCTAGAGGTGTTTCCTCAAATAAATGAGTAATTGTTATGTTTGGGACAGGGTTAGAATCAAAAAAATCGACAAACTGCTTCGACTTATAATGAAGAGATACATAAAAGTTCTTAAATCCATGTGAAGATAAGTCTCTAAGAATGGTTTCAATAATTGGTTTGTCTCCAACTTTCAGGAGTGGTTTTGGCGTGCTGAAAGTTAACGGATGAAGTCTCTTTCCAAATCCGCCAGCCAGAAGAAAAACTGGATTATCAATCTTTTGACTTTTTTGATGAAGAAAGTGTATATCAATTATCTTGTTGTTGTTATCAAGAATTGGAATATGGAGAACACCATAATCTTTATAGACTTTTAATGCCTCCTCATCAGTTATAGAATTTTTGGAGATAATTGGATTTTTATTCATTATTTCCGAAAGAGGAGAATCTAGATTAATATTATTGTTAATCCCTCTTCTTATATCTCCATCGGTCACAGTACCAAGGAGCTCAGAACCTTTTTTACAGACAAGCACTATTCTACTTCCGACTTTATCAAGAATATTTAATGCATCTCTGATACTATTATCGGGCTCTAAAGTGTATTTTTTCCATTCAATCATCACTTAAATATTAAATTCTAATTTTAAATGTGGGCTACTAGGAAGGCTCACCAGGGTTTCATAAGCTTTCTTAGCATTAACTATATTAAACTGGTAGCAATTTTTATACATTTTTAAACTTGGCAGTAATTGCCAGCAAGGCCTGACTTGAACTCCCAACTTATGACCATAACTTAGTACCTGATTTCTCTCTTCAAGATTATCAACCATAATTTGATTGAGCCAGTAGTTGGAATATGTTTTTTTCGGCTCACAAAGAAAATTAATCCCACTTTCTTTGCAATATTGATGATACCTATGGGACAAACTTCTCTTCTTTGAAAGAATTTCTGAAAAGCGGTTTAGCTGGGACAAAAGAAGTGAAGCATTAATATTTGGCATTCTGTAGTTAAAACCTATTTCATCATGACCAATTTCCCATGGATGAATTAATCTAGCAGTAGTCGTAATATGTCTGGCCTTTATAGCCAACTCCTCAGAATTCGTAAAAACACACCCCCCACCCCCAGCAGTAACAATTTTATTTCCATTAAAACTCGTTGCAGAAATTAAACCAAAAGTACCTGTATGTTTGTCCAAATAGCGGCTACCGAGAGATTCAGCTGCATCTTCAATAAGGCTAATGTTCCACTCATTACAAATTTCTAAAATAGCATCTATTTTTGCCGGATGTCCGAATGTATGCACAGGCACACAAGCTGCTATGACTTTACCTGATAGCTTATTAAAACACTTCCCTTTCTTTAAGAAAGCATTTTTTTCAAGAAATAGTTTTAGAGATTTGGGACACATGCCCATAGTCTCAAGATCAATGTCTATAAAAATTGGTTTAGCTCCACAATAAGAAATAGCATTTGCAGTAGCAATAAAACTTAAAGACTGAGTTAATACTTCACTGTCGACTGTAACTTTCGCCAATATAAGTGAAGTATGTAATGCAGCTGTGCCTGTTGATGTTGCAATTGCGTATTTTGAACCTGTTATTTCTTGAAGTTTTGACTCTACTTTTCTTACATTTTCACCAACAGAGGATACATAACTAGAATCTATACAATTTAAAACTGTTTTTTTATCAGATTCGTTAAATTTGGGCTCATGCAGACTAATAGAATCGTATCCATTGCTTTCTCTAATAGCAGTAATCAAATCTTTGAATCTTTGTTGCATTACATTTTATCGTCAAGGTATTTTCCAATATCCTTATAATTTAATTCTGGAATAATCAGAGAAAACTCATTTATTATTTCTTCTTTAGTCCATTTTTTTTGTTTTAGCATATGTTTGATTTGACTTTCAAATCTTTCTAGTTTGTCAAAATCATAATCATCTAATCTGTTTTTTATAATCCCAATATTATTGAAATAATTCATATCTAGATTATCTTTAACGCCATAGAACTCTTCAAATGGCTTTTCTCCAGTTGTATCAGAAATAGTTTGAAGTAAAGGCCACATGCCCTTTCTGAAAGAGCTACCCATAAGAGATCTTGCTTCATCTTCAGACTTACAAATTTTGGGCTTAAACCCCATTTCAAAAATATATTTTTCTGCAATCTCATGAATAGGGATTAAGTCTATTGAATCCAATTTTGGAAAAAAAATATCTTTGTTTTCCCCTAAAAGACAACTCAATAAGCATAATTGTCCGCTCTCTTCGGAGGATATGAAATAGCGCTTTATATCATGTGGAGCAACAATGGGCTGTCTTTTTATGAATCTATATTTAAACCCATCAAGAAGAGAACCATCGCTAAAAGCAACATTAGCAAATCTAGCAGACGATATATTTATTTTATTTGAATAATAATTTAAAAAAAGCTCCATAACCCTTTTACTTGCGCCCATCAAATTTACTGGCGCAGTTGCTTTGTCAGTACTAACTGAAAAATATTTCTTTGCGTTAATTTTTATAGATTGCAATACTGTCTTCTTAGTGTTTAAGATATTTGTTTTAACCATCCGCATAAGTGTGTATTTATCTTTTTCACTTCTCACATGCTTTAACGCAGATAGATTTAAAACATAATCATACCCACTACTCTCGTTTAGAAAATAGTCAAACTCTAAAGAGCCAATATCAAGAATAAATGTTCTAAAATCTCCTTTCACATAACCCATAGATGACCTGATATCTCTGACAAGTTCGGTCATATTGTTCTCATTAATATCAACTAAATGTAATTTAACCGGGTTTCTTCTAAAAATTTCCTTGACTACAGCTTGACCAACTGAACCAGCTGCTCCAAGCACTAAAAAAGAAGAACTACTCACAATCTCACATATTTCTGAATCATGTTTGTCAATATCTGCTTTAAATATTGACACCGAACGACCAAAATAATGGCTAAAATTTATATTAATCATTCCCTTCTTAAGAATCCATTTTGTATTTTTCTGAGCTTAAGTCATAAACTTTATCGCACGCTTTAAGAGTAGACTTACTATGCGAAACTACAATAAAAGTCTTTAGACCTTTTAGTTTATTAATTTCATTTATTATCTTTTGTTCAGTTTCTTCATCTAGAGCACTAGTTGATTCATCAAGAATTATAATTTTCCTATCAAAGAAGAAGGATCTTGCTAGAGCTATTCTTTGTTTCTGACCTCCTGACAAAGATACACCCCTCTCCCCTAATGGAGAGTCTAGACCATCATCCAAAGCAGAAAGGATTTTGGTAAGGGCAGCCTTTTCAATTGATTGAATAATCTTATTATCATTCTCTTTATTCCTTGAAAAAGATATATTTTCTCTTAAGGACGCATCAATAATTACTGGATCTTGGGGTATATATGCAACAATAGAATGAAGTATGCTCGGATTGGCCTCCTTGCCGTTTAAGATAATTTTTCCTGTCTTCGGAACCAAAAGACCAAGAAGTAAATCTATTAAAGTAGTTTTACCGCAACCGGACTTGCCTGCTATGCCTATAAAATCTCCATTATTTATTTTTATAGAAAATTCTCTAAAAATATCTTTATTAGATCTAGGGTAATTATAGGAAATATTCTTTAATTCCAAATTCTTAAATTCTCTTATGATTGACACATCCTCAGTTTTTTTGGTGGATATATCTTTTAAATCATTATAAATTCGATACATGCCATCTTTTCCATATCTAATTTGAAGAATTGAATTAAGAATACTATTTACAGCCGGAACTAGTCTTAATGAGGCTACACCAAACATCGCTATAGTGGTATAAATCTGAGAGATATTGTCTAAAAAATAATAGGTAAACATTGAGAAACTTGCAATAAATAATATTATTAGAAACTCAACTCCATACCGGGGAATGATTGAGAGAAACTGAGATTTTGTATGATTTATTGCATGACCTAGTGAGCCCTGTTTAAGGGATTCAGAAAAAAAACTTTCTTTAGCAAAAACTCTTATTTCTTTAAACGAATGAAATCCCTCATTAATGCTTTTAATCATTTTTGTTGAAAACTCATTCGAAAGCTTGCCGTATCTTGTTATTTTCGCCTTTAAAAAAAGGTCATATAAAATTGCACTCCCACCAACAATTAAAACCAATATTGTTAAAGCAAAAATATCTTTGATACCAAGTAACAAAATTATTGCCAAAACTATAAAAATATCTCCCACAACTTTGAGAACTGACAGGATTGTTTGTGAAAACTGGACTGTAAGGGTTTGAATGTTATAAACAAAAGATGAGCTATTCCTTACAATAAAATCTTCATATTTGTATGATTGATAACTCTTCATTAATCTTACAGCGATTTTTGACTGGTTAATTTGACTAAACTCTACAATTTTCTTATGAATAAAAACAGATATTATAAATTTGAGGAAGAAAATCAAAACCAAAGATAGGCTTATGACTAGCATCTTGTTCTGTTCAGTTACAAATGCAAAATTAATAAGGAAGTTGAAATCTATGATTTCTTGCCCCAAGACAATCGATATATAGGGGGCAATAAGCCCAATACCTAAAACATCCAGCAAGGATGAAATAACAAAGAAAAAAACAATTGTGGTCATTTCAATTCTCTGATAATCCAGAAGAAAGAAAAAGGCTTTCAAGAATTTTTTCATCAGGGTTAATTAAGCGAATCAGGGCTAGCTATTTCTTCAACTAGCTTGATAATTAAATTTGAATTGGTTTCAATTGAGAACATTTGAGATCTTTCAAAATTTTTTTGCTTGATATTTTCCATCTGTTTGGGTTGATCAAAAAGAGAATCTATTTTTCTACTAACTTTCTCGAGATTATTCCTATCAAAAACAAAATCCGAACTTAAAATTTCAGATGCCCCATTATCTGAAGTGGTGAAAACTATATTTCTAAAGTACATAGCCTCAAGTATAGTGTTGGAAAAAGGTTCATACTTAGTTGGAAGTATATAAAAATCTCCAATAGCATAAAAGTCCTCTACATCAAATCTTGGACCAAGAAAAATAACTCTTTCGGACAGATTGTATTTAACAGATATCTTTTTATAAAAATCGATTTTTTTTTCCTTTCCTATAACTATAGCAATATAGTTTTGATTCTTAATTTTCTTCAAAATATCTAAAAATTCCACAACACCCTTTCTTTCATAGCCACTACCAATAAATAGGAAAATTTTTTTATTTATAATTTGTGGAAATTCAATTGAAATTTTTTTGAAGGATTCAGCAATATCATATTTTGGGAAACTTATGCCGTTGTATAAAACATCTATTTTTTTAGCATCTATTTTGTAGTAATGTATGATCTGCTGCTTAATCATATCTGAGTTAGCAATAATTTTCTTTGCATTTCGAAAACATTTTTTTTCTAAAAACAAATAAATCGGATGTAATGGGTTCAGTAAAGATTTTTTCTCAATTCTAAGAAAATGTTTATGAACTCCATCTCCAGCTCTGTATATATCGGGGCAAATAATCCTATCAAGAGAAAAATAAACTCCCTCTTTTCTGAATAGACAAACTTTAATATTAAACATTATTACCTTTAACCATCCAGGCAATATTTTGGGGAAATTTGAACTTAGAACAACATTTGGTAAGCCTTTTTGATCAAGATTCTCTTTCAATCTTGTGAGATATCTCTCAGCTCCACCAAAAAATGTTTTATTTTGTCTTATTAGATAAACCTTATTCATTTTTCAGATCACTAGATTGATTAGCCACAAGAATTATTCCTACTAAAATTAAGAACTGAATAAGAATATGATCTTTAATGATTGAGTCGACAATGCTTCTTAGAAAAAAGCCTGACACTATCAACATAAATGCGATTGAGTAAGCATTTATTTCTTTTTGAAATTTCTTATAGGCAAATAGAGCCAGTGCGGAAATGAAAGTCACCCAAATCATAACTCCAGGTATTCCAATTGCTTGAAACATGTCTAAGATTCCACTATGAGAGCTCATTCCCCTATAGCCTTTCATGTCCATTCTCATGGGATACTTTTGTTCAAGTATTTGACCAAAAGCATCCCTTCCAAACCCAACGCCCATAGGATATAACCTAACATGATGTATGGATTGTCTGGCCCAAGCAATCCTCATGTAATTTGAATTACCAGCCAAGGATCCTGAAGAAGTTTTTGGTGCTGGAAACTGCATCGGATCTCTCCAATGCATATTATCTGCTGATGTATCAAGTGACAACGAAATCGTTTCATCTAGAGTTTGCCATCTAGGATCATTAAGAATATTAAAGATAAGGGGTATTGTTAAAGTTATTATTAAGCCTATAGAATATAAAAATCTCTGCTTAGTACTATATGACCTATTCCTATGAAGAAATACTAGACTGGCAACAACTCCCAACATTACAAGAGTAATGTCTCCCAATCTAATTGTTTCCGTCATAGTTGCAATAATAGTAAGCACGAATAGTACATACAAATAAGTATTTTTAATGAGGAGTAAATTCTTATTTCCTCTAAGTCTCGATATAATTTCAGCAATTAAAATTGCCAAAGCAGAATTCGTTAGATAATTTGCATATGCTGGAGAATCCATTAATCCCCCATATCTCAAAAGAAAATCTCCCTCAAATATTAAAAAAATTATTGCACTGATAGAGATTATTAAAACATGTACCATAAACCCAAAAAAAATAGCAGTAAATAAATGAGCTATAGTAAATAGATGTGAATTTTTCAAAATAATAGCAGAGCAGATGGCAAGAAAAAAATAAATCAAAGGATAAATTAATTGCGTTCTAAATTCTGATAGAGACCAGTTAAAATCTAGCGCAAAGAAAAATAGATGGATAAAAACATAAGATGCATAAGCCACAAGGATTATAAGAATTGTTTTAACCCACTTGTTTTTTATAAAACTCTTTAAATCTTTTTTCCAGAGATTTAGATTGTTAAATACAGAAAAGCCTAGTATCGCAGTAAGTAAATACTTTAATGCACTTGTTCCCTCAATACTCAAAGTTATAGTTAAAAGAAAAAATAACGATAGTACTTGGTATTCAACAACAACTAAAAATCTTTTTAAAGTCATTTACTCAGTAAAATTTTTGTTAACTCATTCATTACATCATTAACCTTTATTTGATCCATACAAAAGGCATTTTTGCATTTTTTATCAAGACATGGAATACATGTTTCTGGTTTTTCGATAAAAACATGTCTAACACTCTCATCAACTGGATTGCTTTGTTTAGATTTACCTGCTACTGAAAATGCAACTGTAGGCACTTTCAAGGCAGCAGCTATATGTAAAGGCCCAGTATCAACAGTAACTAATACACTTAGTTCTTTGATAATATTTGCAGCACCAACAATATCATAATTTCCAGATAAATCAGCAACTCTCTCATCTGGAACTTGTTCTTTAATCAGCCTGCATTCTCGAGAATCCTTAATAGAACCAAGCAAATATATTCTAGAGTCTCTATATTTTCTTAATATTTTATAAGCTAGATCAATCCAATATTCATTTTTCCAATTCCTACTTTTGGTTGACCCTTTAATTTGAAACCCGACATTTATATAATTCTGATCAAAAATATCAATATCTTCTTCCCTAGGAAGGAATAATTCCATCTTGTAAGACTTTTCAAAAATATTAATATAATTTAGTAATTCAAGTCTCGTGTTAATAAAATGTTGAGATCTATTAGCCTCTATAGGTGCATTGAAGTGAAGATGTCTAAACTCGTTCATACTATTTGGAGATTTTAAAATAATGCCAATCTTGCTTAAAACCAGCAAAGGAGTTATTTGAGGCTCATTAGAGTGAAAAACAAAAGCAATATCTATTTTTTTCTTGATGAGTTTTCTTCTTATAGACCAGAATGCAGACCATTTACCGTTATATTCTAAATATTCATCTATAGAAGGATTGTGGGCAAATAAACTAATATTTTTTGGGTTCATCAAAGCGATAATTTTCTTGCTAGGATAACTATCCTTTATAAGTCTTATCGCTGGAGTCGAAAACAAAGTATCTCCAATTGCAGTATTTGAAACAACAAGAATATTTTGTATATTATCAATATTAATATCTGTTTTTTTCTTTCTTTTACTTTTCAGCAAAATTCGAAAAAAAAATCTAATAAGATCAACTTTCATCTAATTTATTCCTTATAGTGGCTTTAATTAAAGAAGAATCTAAATCAACAAGGCAATCACTAATCTTCGAACCATTGCATCCATCTTTTCCACAAGGTTGGCATTTTCTACTCTGTGAAATGACTTCATGAATTCCATTAGTTTGATTACCATTTATATTCATATAATTTGAACTCATTAATTTATTATCCCAAGGCCCCCAATGTCTCGCACCCGAAGGTCCGAAAAAAGATATTACTGGTATATTATTGGCTGCACTAATATGCATTACAGCTGTATCAACACCTAAGAAGAGTCTTGCTCCATAATTTAGGCATGCAGTTTCACTTAATGTTAATTTGCCAGATAAATTTATTGGGGACGAACTACAATTTTTTAATATATTGTTAACTTTGGCTATTTCTTTTTGGACCGGTGCTGCGGTTATAACTACTTTTAAGTTCATTTCAATTTCACAAAAATCAACTATCTCAGCCATTTTTTGATCAGGTAGACATTTAAACAACCATCTTGATACAGGATGAATATGAATATAATCTCCTGAATGTTTAAATCTATTTCTTAAATTTAATTCGTCGGATTTATTCCAATAGTATTTAACTTTCTTCGAAATTATCGGTATTTCAAGTATTCTCAATGGGTCAAGATTTACATCAATAACATGTCTATCGCCTTGAGAGGGTAAAGAATGGGTGTAAATAAGATTCAAAATTTTATTCTTTGAGAATCCAATCTTTACTCTTGACTTTGTCATAAAAGAAATAATGGCCCCTCTATCTCCTTCAGTTAAATTAATAACAATGTCATATTTTTTTTTGAAATTTATAAAAAATTTCAACTCTAGAATGGCCTTAGTGAGTCTAGATTTTTTATAAATATAGTCTCTATCATAGGAAAAAATTTGATTAATATTTGGATTGTTTTTTACTACCTCATATGAATCCTTATTTATAGCAATATCAATCTTTGAATCTGGAAATTTCATTTTCAGATTTTCTATTAGAGGACTTACTAAGAGGGTATCTCCGATATTTCTAAATTTTATTATTAATATTTTCATTTAATCTGGAAATAAAGTTATTTGCTCTGCTCTTCCAAGTAAAGTCTTTTGCATAATTCTTCAACTTTAATGAGTCAAAACTCTTATCATCTAGAGCCTCAAGAATCTTTTTAGCAATTGATTCTGGATTCTCTGGGATAGAAAAATACAGATGTTGATCATTAAACACACTTTCAATTGAAGGAAGTCTTGCACAAACAACTTTCATGCCTGATCCTATATACTCATAAAGCTTCAAAGGAGAAGTAAATAAAAAGCCATCATCATTGTATTTATTGGTTAATACGCCGACTTTTGACTCAGAAATTAAATCTCTAATAACTTTATGTTCAACTCTATTTTTAATAGAAACATAGTCAGTCAAGTCCATTTCATGGACAATTTTCTGCATATTTTGTACTTCAATATTATTTCCACCTACAAGTACAACTTTTATCTTTCTGGAATATTTTTTCTTAATAATAGAAATTGAATTTAGCAATATATCCAATCCCTTCCAAGAACTAAAGTTACCACTGTAAAGAACATCTATTTGCTTCTTATTATTGGTTGGAGTTTTGAGTAATCTTTCATCAAATCCTACAGGAAGCAATATCTGCTTTACCTCTTCAAGCTGATAAATTTTCTGAATTTCGTTTTGAAGAGTTTTAGTGATTAAAACTAAATAGTCGGATTTAGAAAAAACCAAACTCTCAATTTTTTTTGCTTCTTTGGCTTTAGAGTATTCCCCATTCCTGCAGTAATTTTGAGACAAGATTTGGTGAGCTTCAAAGATAAATTTGATCTTGGGAAATCTCGGCTTAAGTTTGACTAGTCCTAATCTCATTTGTCTGATATCCCGAGTGTAGTAAAAAATATCACCAGATTGTTTCATTAAGTATTTTCTTACTTCATTATGGAAAAAGACCTTATTACTCTTTATTCCGAATTTCTTATTTTTGATGTTAATAACTTTTAAGTTTTTAGAAATTTCTAAGTTGAAGTTACTTTGAAGAAAACTCTCAATTTGGGGTCTGTCATCTAAGCAAAGAAGGTCTACAGGAGCTATTTTTGAAAGTTCATTTAGGAATTGAATAATACTAAGCATATAAGAATAGCCTTTTGAAATATGCATTGGAAAAGGGTAAATAAATCTCATCTCTTAATTCTTATTAAAATATCCTGATAAAACTTTGCCATCTGTTTAATAAATAAATCTATTCCGAATTCACTATTTGCCTTCTTAGTGGCATTAGAACTATAAGTAACAAGATCTAGCTTGATTAGATTTTCCAAAATAGCCTTCAAACTTTCAATATCATTATTCTTTATAATCCAACCTGATTTTTTATGATCAATATTTTCACTTAAACCTCCATTATTTGTAACAATCACTGGTAAACCCATAGCCATCATCTCTCTACAGGCGTATGAAATTGTTTCTATTGAGCTTGAGAGAACAAATCCGATATCACCTAATGACAAATAACCTCTAACATCATCAAGAAAACCAGTAAAAAAAACCTGATCTTCTATGGAAAATGGTATTACAAATCTTTTAAGAATATCATCATTTGGATGATTTCCAATAATTATAATTTTCAAAAATTTTCTTAATTTAGGATCGACTTCAGAGACTGCCTCAAGCATCATTGGCCAACCTTTATGAAGTGCTGTCCCGGCATTAGATACAAGAACTATATCATTTCCCTTAATATTAAATTTTTTTAATAGGCTTTTAGGCTTAGGAATTTTCTTTACAAAAAAATTTAGATCAATGCCATTTTTTATTACAACAGTTTTGTCTCTAATGTTGTTTTCTTTAATGGAATCATATTGATATTGTGAAACAACTATTAAATGATCGCAATACTTACCGTATAACTTTTTATGCAAATAATTATCTTTGATTGGTGAAGAGTTATGTTTTGTTCTAACAATATAGAAACTATTATTAAAGATGAACTTGCAGAAGGCAACTAATTTATGATCTGGATTTCCGTTAGTATGAACAACATCAATACTGTACTTACTTATTAAAGAATTAAGTCTAAATAAGTTTCTTGTAAAAGAACCAAATTCTCTAAATTTGACTGGATATTCTATAAAAAAAAGATTGTTGTAATTTCTTTTCTTAAAATCATCAGCAAGTTTACTAGATTGAGGAATTGCAATAAATAGCTTTAGGTCTTTGTGATTTAAATTATGAAAAATATAATTAATATATGTTCTATGTCCGCCTCCATTTCCTGGGTGAAAATTTGTAAAAAGTATATTCATTTCAAAATTTCTTTATATAGTCTATCAATTTTTTTAGTCATTATTTTTTTAGAGAAATTTTCATGAACAAAACTCCTTGAGTTGCGCTCAAAATTTTTTCTTAGAGACTCATTTTTAATTAATTCATCGCACATATGGAGCAAGTTCATTTCTGAATCCTTTTTAACGAGTACGAAATTTTCATCTCTATAAAGATCGCCTGTACTTCCGGCATTTGTTGCAATAACACACTTATTCATTAGAAGTGCCTGCATTACAGACTGAGGCACCCCCTCTCCAGAGTCTGAAGTTAAAACAAAAATATCTAGAGCTGATAGGACCTCAGGAATATTATCTAGATGCCCAGTTAAAATAACATTTTTTTCTATCCCAAGATCTAGAGTCAAGGTTTCAATATTCTCCCTCTGGGGACCGTCTCCAATAATTAAAAATTTAATTTTTTTATTCTTATTTTTTTCTAATACAAATTTAGCCATTCTAAGAAAACGGTCATGTCTTTTGAAGGCCCTCAAAACAGCAATTATGCCAATCAGTAAAGTATCTGAAGGGACTCCAAACAAAGCATTTCTAATTTCATCTTTATTGAAGTTTTTAGGATTGAATTTTTCTGGATCAATTCCTGTGGGAATTGATTCTATTTTATCTGGCAGGATTCTATTATTACTTATCATTGCCGTTTTGACAGATTCACCTGTTGTTATAACAAAGTCAGCTATTTCATTAATAAAGTTCAATCTTGAACTGTTAATGCCATTAGATAAATGTCTTGTTCTAATAAATTTGACACCGCATATTTTTGCTGCAATTCCACCAACCCAAGTGTCCTTACCACTATGAGTATTAACAATTTGAATGTTTTTTTTCTTTATCAATTTAATTAATAAGAAAATTGTTTTAAAATCAAGATTACCTTTAAATGGAAGAGTTATTGTATCGATTGATTTTTCTTTAGCTTCAATTAATATTTTTGAATTTACTCTGCACGCTAAAAAGACATTATGTCCCAACTCTTTCAATGCATTAATTTCATTTATTATTCTTATTTCTTGCCCTCCCCAACCATCTGACCATTCTGTGTGAAGAACATTAAAAACTTCTTTCATTGTAGGCTCTTATATATTAAATACTTAATTTCAGAGGTATCATTAATTAACAGACAGTCGCTTAACCCCGAATTCATACATCCCACATTCGAACATGGAATACATTCTCTATCTTGAGAAATAACTGTATGTTTGCCAAAAGTTTGAATACCTCCTTGCCTTTTATAGGGACTTATCATTTCATTTTTATCCCAAGGACCCCAATTTGCCACAGATGTTGGCCCAAAAAAAGCAATTATCGGCTTATCATTAGCACTTGAAATATGCATTAAGAGAGTGTCTATTGTTAGAACTAAATTAACTTTTCTATTCAACGCTATGAGTTCAGACAATGATAATTTACCACTTAAATTTAATGGTTTAGATTTACAAAGCTTCAGTATTTTTTGTACTTTGTTTATTTCGTTTTCATTCTTACCAGCAGTAATCAGAACCCTAAAGTCTAACTCTAATTCAATATAGTCTATGATTTCCGAAAAAGCTTTATCATTTAATGACTTATAGATAGCAAAAGATGTTGGATGAATTTGAACCAATTTTTTATTTTTTGGAACTATATCTAAAATCTTTGAATCATTCTCTGTGGATGAAAAAACATCTAATCCTTTATCTGTAATTTTTAAGTTCAAAATTCTTAATGGATCAAGATTTAAGTCAATTACATGTCTATCTCCATGAAATTGAAAATAATTAGTGAATGCAAATTTAAGGAGTATCTTGCTTCCACTCTTTCGACCAATTCTAATATCAGCCCTTGAAAATAAAGAAATAATTGCACCTTTATCTCCTCTATCAGTTGAGATGCAAAGATTATATTTATGGTTGAAAATCTTTAGAAAATTTTTGAGATTAAGGAAAAATCCAAATTTATTTTTCTGATTCTCTAGGGTATGAATTTTATTAATATATGGATTGTTTTTTAAAATTTCACCATATTTACCCTCAACTAAAATATCGATACTCGAATTTGGAATGTTTACTTTAAGATTCCTTATGAGTGGGGTCAATAGAAGCACATCTCCGAATGTTTTGAATTTTGTAATGAGTATTTTCATTTTTTATATTTATCAAAGCTGTACTTTGCATATACAGAGGCAATTACCAAACCTCTCCAGCCTTCAACAATTCCAAACTTCAAAAAATATATTTTTATAAAAGCCCAAATAGATGAAAGTATTGCCCTAATAAAGCTTTTATTAGATTGATGAAGACTAGCATAGAGATTTTGCTTTTTTCTAAACTCGCTTACATTTTCATATGCAAAATGTATTAAAGGGCTGTTTAACTTTTCAACCTTACCATTTACTGAAACACTTTCATGGACTGGAACATCATTAAATTTTCCGTAATTTTTGTTAAATAAACGAATGCTATAATCTGGATAAAGACCACAAGTTTTAATATTTTTGCCAAAAAAATTATTCAATCTAGGAACCAGGAAACCTTTGGCGCTTGGCTTAACTAAATTCTCAAGAATTTCTTCCTGTAGGTCTTCACTAATTCTTTCATCAGAATCAAGAACAAAAACCCAACTATTCTTTGCTAGACCTATAGCTTTATTTTTTTGAGGTCCAAATCCTTCCCATGTTGAAAAATAAAATTTCACATTTAGTGATTTAGAAATTTCTTTAGTTCTATCTGTCGAGCCAGAATCTAATATTACTATCTCATCGGCAAAAAGCGCCGAACTGATAGCATCTGAAATAAATTTTTCTTCGTTCTTAGTAATAATTACAACAGAAAATTTCTCACGCATCATAAAATACACCGAAAAGGTTCATTAGATTATAGTTTCTACAATATGAGTAAAAAAGTAATTTTCTTAGATAGGGATGGTGTTATTAACACCGAGGTTGGCTATCTTCATAGAATAGAAGATTTTGAGTTTATCAATGGGGTTTTCGAATCATGTGACAGCTTTACATCTATTGGCTATGAAATAATAATCATAACCAATCAATCTGGTATTAGTAGAGGTTACTACTCTTTGGAAGATTTTTATAAAGTTAATAATTGGATGCTAAGTCAATTTTCCTTAAATAAAATTAATATTCTAGATGTATATTTTTGTCCTCATGGCCCAGAAGATAATTGTAACTGTAGGAAGCCTAAACCTGGGATGCTTATTGCGGCAAAAGAAAAGCATAATATTAATATGGAACAATCTTGGATCATAGGAGATAAGGAGGCAGATATACAAGCTGCACATCAAGCAGGTATATCTAACACTATTCTAGTTAGAACTGGACATAAAATTGATGAAACTTCATCAAAGTCCAATTACATTCTTGACTCAATAGTCGACTCAACAGATGTAATTAACTTTTAGAGATTATTGTATTCTTTATACCAATTAGCAAAGTTTTTGACACCTTTCTTCACACTCATCGATGGTTTATAGTTGAACTGATCAACTAAATCATCCACATCTGCATAAGTGTCTGGCACATCCCCAGGCTGAAGTGGCAGTAATTCTTTATCTGCTTTTATACCTAGAGATGACTCTAAAGCCTCAATATAATCCATTAATTCAACTGGATTATTATTGCCAATATTGTAAATACGGTAAGGTGCGCTAGAAGTAGCAGGATCAGGATTAATGCTTTTCCAATCACGATTAACCGATGCTGGACAATCTATGACACGGATAATACCCTCAACAATATCATCGATATAAGTAAAGTCACGACGATGCTTACCATAATTAAAAACAGTGATTGGCTCACCAGAGAGAATAGCTCGGGTAAATTTCTGTAACGCCATATCCGGTCGGTCATAAGGGCCATACACAGTGAAGAATCTTAATCCAGTAGTTGGTAGGTTATAAAGGTGTGAGTATGTATGTGCCATGAGCTCATTAGCCTTTTTAGTAGCCGCATATAGGCTGACTGGATGATTCACACACTCGTGAGTTGAGAATGGCTGATTTGTATTAAGCCCATATACCGAACTGGAAGAAGCATATACTAAATGTTTCACTTTATTATGTCGACAACCTTCTAGAATATGGCCAAAGCCTACTAGATTTGTATCTATGTAAGCTAGTGGATTCTCTAATGAGTATCGAACACCTGCTTGTGCAGCTAGATTTACCACACTATCAAACTTTTCACATTCAAATAATTTAGCCATCTCATGGCGATTCTCAATGTTCATACGAATATGGGTATAGTTCGAATGATTAACATGACGAGCTAGACGCGCTTCTTTAAGTTTTGGATCATAATAATCATTATGATTGTCAATTCCCACCACTGTATCCCCACGATTTAGCAATCGAATCGTAAGTGCTGAACCAATAAAACCGGCTGAACCGGTTACCAAGACTTTCATATTTTATCCTTAATCACTATTAAATAGATCTCGCGTATAGACCTTGTCTTCAACATCATGTAACTCGCTCACCATGCGATTAGCAATGATCACATCACAGATTTTCTTAAACTCCAATAAATCATCAATCACTCGCGAATTAAAGAACACTTTCTCACCTTGTTCGCTTAATACAGGCTCATACACCAAAACTTTAATGCCTTTAGCCTTGATACGCTTCATAATGCCTTGAATAGATGATGCTCTAAAGTTATCAGATCCAGATTTCATAATTAGACGATGTACGCCGACTAACTTAGGATTTCTGGCAATAATTTGATCTGCAATAAAATCTTTACGTGTAGTATTCGCATCAACAATGGCACCAATCAAAGCATTAGGTACGTCTTGATAATTTGCTCTTAGCTGCTTAGTATCCTTTGGCAGACAATAGCCACCATAACCAAATGATGGATTATTGTAATGTAAGCCGATTCTTGGGTCTAACCCCACACCTTCTATAATTTGACGCGCATCTAAACTATGAGTTTCAGCATAAGTATCTAATTCGTTAAAGTAAGACACGCGCATGGCCAAATAAGTATTACTAAAAAGCTTTACTGCCTCAGCCTCTGTTGAATCAGTATAAAGTACATGAATATTGTCTTTAATTGCGCCCTCGACCAATAAATTGGCAAAAATCTTAGCACGCTCTGAGCGCTCACCGACAATAATGCGAGATGGATATAAATTGTCATATAGTGCAAGACCTTCACGAAGAAACTCTGGTGCAAAAATAATATTATCGCAATTAAACTTAGCTTTAACTTGCTTAGTATATCCGACTGGTACTGTAGACCTAATTATCATTACTGCATCTGGCTTGATGGAGATGACATCCTGAATTACCATCTCAACTGACGAAGTATCAAAGTAGTTAGTCTCAGTATCATAATCGGTTGGTGTGGCAATCACAACATAGTCTGCATTTTGATAGGCTTCAAATTTATCCAAAGTGGCGACAAAATTTAGCTTCTTATTATTCAGATAGTCACTAATTTCTGCATCAATAATCGGCGATTTTCTTTGGTTTAACAATTCAACTTTCTTGCTAACCACGTCCAACGCCATCACTTGGTTATTTTGCGCTAATAAAATGGCATTTGATAAACCTACATAACCTGTACCTGCAATAGTAATATTCATAATTAACTCAAAAGAACTTTAATATTTTTTATAATCTCTTTGGGATGAATATCGCTCATTTTGGCTTTAGCATTACAGTTTATATTTTGCGCATCTATTATTAGATTTCTATTGTTTGGCAGTGATATTCTAGATGAATTTGTTGGCCCAAAGAGAGTAATTGTAGGAATATTCATAGCCCATGCTATATAGCTTACCCCTGTGTCTCCACCTATAAAAATATCGACCGAAGAAATAGACTTGACTAATTTAGCTAAACTAAGCTTTTCACTAATGTGAACATTATTTTTTGTTGAGCCTGAAATGATTTTCTTTGCAATTTTATGTTCATTATCATTGCCCCAGTATAAAACAAAGTCATAATCAAAATAATTCACAACATTAACAAAAAGATTATGTGGATAAATTTTTTCTATTTTTGAAGCGCCTACAAAATAACCTATGATGATATTTGATTTGTTAGTGCAATAGTTTTTGCCATTATGAAGAAATACATCCTTGTGGAGTATATCAACCAAGGAAATATCAATATCTAAAGTTTTGTTAGTTAAATGTATATATCTTTTAAAGATATTTTCAGAATAAGGTATCTGAATTCGCTCATCATAAAAAAAACTAGAAAAAGGTTCTCTGCAAGACTTGAATGAGAATCCATATATTTTTTTGGAATTCAAGAACTTAGCAATTAATGAAGACTTTAAAAGTCCCTGGTAATCTATCACAAAATCATAAATTTTAGATTTTCTAAGAAAGAGAAATAAAGAGAAATATGTAGCCAAGATATTATTTGAGTTTCTTATATTTAAAGGAATAATATTATCTATATCGTTATTTGTTTCTAATATTTCAGATAAGGTTGCGTCTATATACCAATCAATTGACGCAGATGGAAAATTCCTTCGAATAAACTGAACAACAACCAATGTCTGGATAATATCACCAAGTGAAGATAATCTAACTATCGCTATTTTCATGAAAAGTTTTGCAAGTGCCCTCACCAAAATTTTATATCTTAAATGATATAATCAACAAAATTATGTCAAATCCAAAAAACATCTCAAGTAAAAACTTTATCTTTAATCAAATTGATAATGATTTAGCAAAAGGAATTCATCAAAAAATTAAAACTAGATTTCCTCCAGAGCCAAATGGTTATCTGCATATCGGGCATGCTAAATCCATTTTTCTTAATTTTGGTATTGCAAAAAAGTATAGCGGTTATTGTAATTTAAGATTTGATGATACTAACCCATCCAAAGAAGATATTGAATTTGTCAATTCCATTAAAGAAGATATTCGCTGGCTAGGCTTTGAATGGAATGAAGAGGAAAAATACAGCTCAAATTATTTTGAATATTTCTATTCTTATGCCACTGAGTTGATTCAAAAGGGATTGGCCTATGTGTGCTTTTTGTCTCCTGAAGAAACTAGAGAAAATCGAGGAACTCTTAAAGAACCAGGCAAAAATAGTCCTTATAGGGATAACACAGTTGAAGAAAACCTTCAAAATTTTCAACAAATGCGAGATGGAGTCTTTAAAGAAAACCATTGTTTTCTCAGAGCCAAAATCGATATGAAGAGTCCATTTATTTGCATGAGAGACCCTGCACTTTATAGAATTAGGTTTGAGAACCATCATCAGACGGGGGACAGCTGGTTTATCTATCCAATGTATGATTTTGCCCACTGCATATCAGATGCTATAGAGGGTGTAACTCATTCTCTTTGCACGCTAGAATTTCAGGACAATAGAAGACTATATGACTGGATTTTAGAAAATCTAGATGATTTTAACAAGCCAGATCGTCCTCATCAGTATGAGTTCTCAAGACTAAATCTTGAATACACAGTTATGTCTAAAAGAAAACTAAGCATCCTTGTAGAAAATAACCATGTTAGCGGGTGGGATGATCCAAGAATGCCGACGATATCTGGTATGCGAAAAAGAGGCTGCTCCCCTCAA
>Ga0181590_10001049_pt1 | contig 23254 bp, 20 predicted proteins | sample 071ome_34_FD_132446 | JGI IMG/M metagenome (GOLD analysis project Ga0181590, IMG submission 132446) | Coastal salt marsh microbial communities from the Groves Creek Marsh, Skidaway Island, Georgia - 071411BT metaG (megahit assembly) | ecosystem: Environmental > Aquatic > Marine > Intertidal...
ATCAAAAAAATGACGAGACGACTTCCAAAACGAGTCAGAAAACAATTTTATACTCGTCGTAAAAAATACAGAAATATCTAGATTTAGCAATTATTAATTAGAAAATAGATTGTGATTTTCAATAGATTTAAATATATTCTTTATCTTGCACAAATAAATGACAACGCAATATTAATGCAACAACAAATACTTCTTTAAAACCAACTTATCCCTATTTACAATAGTTTGTGTGAACTCTTTTAATTGGTTTAATTTTTCGGTATAATTTTCTCCATGTTTAATAAATGAACGGTCACAATTAATATCATATCGACAATCATCATTTTCGTTACGCGCAAAATGTTGTTTTAATACAAAACGATATTTTGGAAGATATACTGAATTTATCCAATCATCACAACACCAATTGATTATTTCCTCTGGAAACAAGTAGCCGAAAATATCCATATGCAACTTAGAAACGAATACTTGGGTTAATATATATTTGTTATTATTTAATGGACCTGTTAAGCCAATGTTATTTGATTTTTGTAATGTTTTGATAGAATCAGACACCCAATTTTTTGTTCGAAAAGAAATATCATCACCGCATTGATAGAAGTAATCACAATTATCGTCGTATGCTTTTTGATAAAGTATATTCCACATTTTTGTTATATATCCTTTTGGAATAGCATGAAATGGAATGAATTGAAATGAAATATTAGAAAAAGTCTTAGTTAGAGCATAGAATATTTCATGTTCGATAGCGTTTGAAAATATTCTATCGTCATGATCGTAACCGACGTAAAAACAGTACGTATGCTGAAAATCTTCCATTGAAAGTTGTTTCACGAATGTAGGTATACAAATACGATACAGATATGTATCTTTAGAAGTATTCCACATATCTCGATATTTTGTTGTTGTAGGAATAAGAAGTGCTATTTTCATTCAAATGATACACTGAATATTTTTAATACATATTATGATAAATCAATTACTTAAATAGAAATTCAGGTATAAAAATGTAAAACTAAATAGTTTATTATGTATACGCTACAACGCATGTTTTACGTAATTAGTAAATATAATTGTATTTGATAGTAGGAGTTATTTTCGATTATTATTTTTAAAAAAATAGCTTATAACCCTAATAATCATTATTAATACAACAAATTAATGATTATTTATTATTATATTGTTTCTGCTATAATATTGACCAAATACTCCTGGTGATATATGCTTTTATTCATACTTAAAATATTATCTAATTCAAAATGAAATTTGTCGATTAATTCCTTAGTTTTGTTATATTTTCCCATATATAAATTATCAGTTCCAGGAACTTTATATTGTATGAATTTTATATTTTCATTATCTAAATTATTTTTTATAAATTGTATTATTTTTTTTTCATCAATGGCAGAACTCTGTTGTATATCAAAATAATCATATCTAAAAGAAACAATAATATCGTTTGAAGATTTAATATCAAAATACTCTAATCCTTTGTATATACCATACCACATATTTTTCCACCCTTGTTTAGGACAAAGACCTATACCTATTTTTCCACTGGTTGACCCTACTAATTCAATAGATTCCTCATCAATTATTAAACAATGTTCAGTTATATTTTTATCTTCAAAATAATTTTCGATTGTTAATTTTGAAATAATATTATTATTTTCAGTTATAGTTTTCCAAGATTCGCCCTTTTTACATTCAGTATTTTTCCACGTTTGTAAAATAAATTTTATATTTGGAAAATGTAATTTTAATAATTTTACAAAATTCTTTAATCGTTTTGAATTAAATGAATTACGTATATGACCTCTTATATAAAAATAAAATTCATTATCATAAGCGTAATTTATATTTTCAGCTTGTTCGATATCATTAGTATAATTCATACTTTTAGCTTGTTTTATATCATTACACGGTTTGTTTAATAAATCTTTACCTACATAGTCAACACCAGGCAATACTTTTTGTTGACTTTCTTTATCTCTAAAAATAATATAGGTGTTTGGATTTTCAACAAAATTTTTACAATCATTTATATTTTTAAACCAAACCCGTTTTCTCTTACTGCAATATATCTTAACTATATGATCTGCTCCTTGAATAATAGTTTTTTGCTTTTCAAAATGTTCCTTAAAATAATTCAATGAATTCTTAATTGCCTGGTCCATATTAAAATACTTATAAGATGCCAATCGTCCTATAAAATGAATATTTTTGCCTTCTTCTTCTGCCATTTTTTGATATTTTGCATACAATTCTATATTTTTATCATTTAAAACGGGATAATAAGGCTCACCTGTATCAGTTGTCGTTTCTTTTACATAAATTGTATGTTCTGATTTTTGTTTCAAAAAATGCTTGTATTCTACGCAACGTGTATAAGGTGTATCTTTTCCTGGATAATTAACAACAGAATATGGTTGATAAAAATCGGTGTTCATCTTTCGTTCAATATGAAAGTCTATACTTCTATACTCTAATTTAGGGAGCCCTTTATCGGCAAAATAATAATCAATAGGACCTGTATAAATAACGATTTGTTCTTCCGTTATTTTATCTTTAATATCAAAATAATCACAATTAAGTTTCACGTCAATATTATGTTTATGTTTATCTAAAATTGATTGAAAAAAAGCGGTATATCCTTTTTCTGGTAAAATTTGATATTTATCAGAGAAGTATCTGTCATCAAATGAGTTTCTAACAGGTATTCTTGCTAATACTTCAGGAGCTAATTCATTTGGATATTTTTTCCACTGTTTATATGTATAATGTTTAAAAATTTTTTCATATAATACCTCTCCTACTCTAGATTTTGCCATTTCTTCACCATTTGTAATATTTTCATATTTTACCTGATTTTTTGATAACCATTTATCCATTTCTTTTTGATTTTTGATATCTAAATTAAATATTTCATTAACGGTAGTTATATTAGCAGGAATAGGTAAATGTTTATCATCAATCAATCCTAATACTTTATGTTCCCATTTTTTCCATGTACAAAAGTTACTAACATATTCAAAAACTTCTTCATCATTAGTATGAAACAAATGTGCACCATACTTGTTCATTAATATATTGGTTTTTTTATCATAATAATCATAGCAATTACCACCAATATGATCTCTTTTATCTATAATCAATATTTTTTTATTTTGTAATTTTGAAAATCTTTCTGCTATGATAACACCTGATAATCCACAACCAACAATTATTACATCATATTTTTTATATACCATTTTATATTATATTATATAATATGTACTATACTATTTTTAATTCCAATTATTTTAATTGTTTCTGATTTAACAATCGAATATTCAAATAAATAAATATTGCGTATACAACGAATGTTTTATGCAGTTAGTAAACATTGTTGTATTTGATAATTTTAGTGAAATTAAAAATACTTATATATAATATATTTAACATATGACACTAAAAAATAAGTTAAAGTATCGTTCAATAAAATCAAAAACACAAAAATTGAAATCAAAAAGGAATAGATATATGTTTAAAAATCGGGGTGCACTTATGTATGATCTAGAGAAAGATTTAAAGAACACACATTTATTACCAAGAAAAGATGGAAAATATAAAGAAAGCCCTGCTTTAGAATTGTTTACTTCAATCAGTGATGTGTTTGAACTAAACAAAGATACGTTAGGGTACGTGAAAAATACTTTATGTAAAAGTAAAAATGCTTGGTTTAAATTTGTAATATTCAAAAATAATGAACAACTGCACGTTTTCTTAATTCGAGGTGCACGTATAAATAAACATTCAGTATGCTTACTACTCGGATTATTAGAAGTTGCGGAAAATGATTACACAGAAATGAAGTCCGTTGTTGCTGATGTTATGGAAATGAAAGATAATGGAATTATAGGTATTCAAGACGATCACCCAAAATTGTTTGCGTTGAATGCGCTAATCAAACGTGATATTCCTTTCATGCCAGTCATAGTTGCCGGATCAGGTACATACGACGACGACAATCAACGAATTTGTATAAATACAAAATCAGGTCATTACAAACCTGACATAGAAAAAATGGAATTCGCTCAAAACCTTTTCGAATCAATAACTTGTGAACGTGTCATTATTCAAACTAAGGTAGACAAAAAATTATTGAAAGCTAAATATGGCGACAATTATGAAGAGTATTCTGGAATTTGTTTATAGTGTCTAAAAATTCTTCGTCCATACTAATTGTTCACGATCAATGCTTAAATCACTGATAATGTACTCTAATTTGTTTATATTTATCATGACATTTTGAATTTTTTCAATTGATGAATACAATAATTCGTTTAAATCGTATCGTTCCTCTAACTCGTTAATGATACGTTGAATATATTTCACGTTTCGTAGTAGTATTTCAATAGTAGTTTTCAAAAGTGATTTATAAACATCAATGCGTGTCTCGCATCTTTCAATATTGTCTTGAAACATTAATTATTGTATTTGGAGATAATATTTTCGATACTTAGTATATAATTTATTTTATGGTTGTATGTAAACAATTATCACATGAGGATTGTGTAAATACAGATGATTGCATATTTACTTCCGGTGAAAAACGTAAATATTGCAGAAAAGCACATAATACACGAAGAATACAAAAGAAAACCACTCAATCAAATTCAAGTACATTAAGTTTGAAATTACCAAAAAAAAAGAAAAAACAAAAAAGTATTCGTAAAAATACAACAAAAAGTCCAAGTTTAAATTTACTCAAGATAGATGAAGATTATGAAGCGCTTAATATCAATCAAGGTGATTTCTTTGTTGATCCATGTATGATGCTAAAGAAACTAAAAAAAAATTCGGGCGGAAGTATTTATAATTTTACCAAAACCAATTTAGAAAAATTAGAAAAAATTATTCCAGTATTTCTACCAATTTCTGGAAAACCTAACTATTACACATTTGGAAACGACAAACTTACACTAAAAAAACAAATTAATTCAGGAGCATACGGAGAAATATACAATGCTGTCATAAATAAAAAAAATGTTATACTTAAAATCCCGAAGTCGAAACATTTCAACTTTCATGATTTTTTTCTAGAAACGTTCATTCAAAATGAATTATTTTGTGACTTGAGAGGAACATTTGGACAGGGTGCTAGAATTCCAAAAATAGAATTTTTCGGTAAAATGAAAGTAGGAAATAAATTAGTAGGAGTTATTGCGATGGAACCGTTAGACATGGACGGTAATGGATTCATGCAATTAATGAAAAATGATAGAAAGTCTAATGAAAATTGTATTGATATGGTGATCCAAATATCTCAATTATTGACTAAAGTACAAGAAAAATATAATTTTATGCACAAAGATCTTCATTCAGGCAATATTATGTGTAATAAAATTGGAAATCATTATAGATGGTACATTATCGACTTTGGTATGTCTTCCGTAAAGATTGAAGGTAAATGGATACACGGAAAACTAGATTTTCCTTATTATGGGAAACATCCAGAAAATAAAACACATGATCTGAGAATGTTATTCTGTAGTATGTTTTACAACATGCTTAGCACATTGAGACAAGAAAATGGATATCAAAACTGCCCAATTATTTTCTTTCGAATGTTGGTGAAGTACATGCGACCTATTTCTACTTACTTGGGGACACCTGAACGTACGTTGTTTTGGAATACGTATGGAGACGCAATTCAATACAAGGACAATAATTTAGATCCAATAGCAGTAAGTAATGTATTTCATTTGGCAAAAGTGAATATGAACAACATAATGGAGTACATTTATTCGGACATGCCAACACTATTATTGAATTATAAACAACAGATAACTTCAAGCAACTTAATTCGCTATTTAGGAGAGGTATGTCAATATTTAGCGTAAATATATTAATTTCATGAAAAAAAGTGTTGATGTAAATAAGGTACCACCCCATAATGTATCTATCAAAGATAATTGAAAATTCCAATCGTGAAATAGTGCATAATTAGTAGAATCAAATATTCCGTATATTAAAAACCCTAATAAAAATGCTTCTTTGTATGAAGCATTTTTGTTCCAGATAAAATAAAATATACAAATTGATAAAAATATGTAGCATACAAATACACTCCACAAATTTATTTCAACTAATGACTGTTGAATATTTTGAATCATATCAGAAAACGATTTTTTAATGACGTAGAGATAAACACTATCTATCATGATTATTATAAAAAGCATGGTGAAATATTCATGTGTATTTGAAAATTGCATGTTATATACATATAACACATTATATAATACCAGTTTGTTGTTAAGCAATCATAATTGAATGGTATTCAATATAGTATGGCAACATAACCAAATGATATTAGTATTGAACGCTACAATATATTTATTAGTATTTGACCAGTAATTTGGAAAATGTAGATTTATTTTTTCAATAAGAATTGAAAACATAAATCGTTAATGAACCAAAATTGAATCATATTTCAAATTATTTACGTATTTACAAAAAAATGCACCAACACTGTAGTTTATGCTTCGAATCAGGACATAACAGAAGATCATGTGAAGAATGTATCATTTGTGGCGAATACGGACACGACGATGAACAATGTCCGTTGTTTTATTCAGCGCTGCGAGAATATGAATTAAATAATTCTGATCAACATTCAAAGATATGTCGTGAAATTCCAAATGAACATGTTCATAATGGATATGTTATTGACTATATTGTTGTTTTACATTTATTAATTAGCGTGTATTTGTGGTTTTATTAGAAATAATTAATATATAACCATTTTCAGATATTTGTGTTTTTCTTGTATTTTGATTTTGATTTTGTTAATGTTGATTTTGACTTAGACTTTGATTTTGTTAATGTTGATTTTGACTTAGACTTAGTTTTTGTTAATGTTGATTTTGACTTAGACTTAGTTTTTGTTAATGTTGATTTTGACTTAGACTTAGGTTTAAAAGACTTTGACGTTGCTTTAGATATTCGTTTTTTTGATTTACCTTGATTTGTATTATTTTTAGCAAGAACATGTTTGTTATTTATCGTACTTGGTTCTAAAGAATCCAAAAATAACTTTAAATCAGCAGGATCTCTATTTCCTTCATAAACAGTGTAATGATTATTTTTATCAATACCCAAAATTGTAGGAAATCCATGAATAATTGTTTTCAAGTCTTGATTCTCACCATAATGGTCTTTTATGTAGATTGTATCGTAATCATTTGTCAAACTGTCGATTTCTATACTGATAACTTGGTCATGCTGATTCTGTAATTTTTGTTGTTGATGGAAAGTATTGTAGTTGGGAGCAAAATTGTGACAAGCACCACACCAATGTGAGTGAATAACTAACACAAAAGGTTTATTTGATTGGATTTGTTTTATTTCATTTACTTTCTTATCACAAACGTATACACTCATATATGTATTTATGTGATAAAAAAAAGCTACTGTTCAAATTTATTTAAAGATACACGATATATATGATATAGCATGAGGAAATCCAATAATATTCAAAAAAATACAACTGAAAATTCCTATATAAAACCAATCGCAACAAACACACAATCTCAAAGCAATTCAATAATGGATTCTGTAAAACAAGGATTTGGTTTTGGTGTTGGTTCAGAAATAGCTAGAAAAGGTGTAGATGCGATCACTAAATCGATTGCAAATAATGAAAAAGTAGTTGATATGAACTGCGATAATTTGCAAGAAGAATATATACAATGTATAAAGGAGTATCATATGATTCATTTTTGTGAAGATAAATACAAAATGTACGAACAATGTAAAAAGAAATATATACAATAGAAAAAATAGTGACATAACTTATATGAACGCAAAACAAATTTTGAAATATATATCTACAACACGTACATTATTTTTCGTTATGATATTTATTTTAGGACTTTATGTATACTCGACACACACCCGAAAACAATTAATTGAGCAATTTCAAAATCCGTTGAAAGATAAAACATGTCCAAATTTATTGATTCAAAAGAATAATATGCTATATTTATATCGTAAAGAGGATCCTGAAATTCCTGGTGTAAATCCAATAGTATTTGAAAACTTAGAGGAATATGTAGAGCATGTTAAATACCAAAGAAGTCAAGGTATTCGTTGTCCGGTTCTGTATCTACAGCATATGTATTCCACTGAAGGTAAACCGACGTATCGCATATATCCTAGTCCAGAGGATGTAAACACTGGACTTCCTTATTTACAATCAAATATTCAAGTCGAACGAAATTTAATTGACGCTGGATATACTGAAGGTAACATGCCAGGATACGACTATACTGGATTCGATAATGGTGTGTATACTCCACTAGATAAAATGTTTTATTCTTCAGAATCAGTGAGTGATAACGCAATGGATCCACATTGGGGTGGAGATATATATAGTCGAAAAGTAGTAGATAGTGGAAAATATAAAGATAACACACGTACCGAACACGATAACCAATTGTATGTGCACAAAGATGTTATTCCAACCAATTTAGGATTAAATAATCCGTTACCTACAATGAATTCAGAAGGAACTCCATTTGTACCTCCAGTAGAAGAAACAAAAAGAGAAAACACATTATATGTTAAATCTTAAGAAGAACTAGTTTTTATTCCGATATCGTTAGTTACCCCAATATTTGTAGCCGAATGTTTCTGTTTCTCTTCATCGGATAAGTACAAGTTAATACTTTCATTCAATTGGTCTAAGAATTTGTAATATATGTCAAAACTAAACATATTACTCTTTACGGTTTTGATTGCTTTATCATCGGATAAATCTTTAATATCTTCCATTAAAGCGTCTTTTTTAGAATCTATATAAGCACTGATAACTTCTGTCAGTTTTTCATTTGTAACATCAAATGAAGACGTATTTAATTCCTTATAAATAGACAATAAATCTTCCCGTTGTTCAGGTATGTTTACATTTTTATTGAATAATTGTGGTAAATCACGTAGATAACTGTGCTTCGCCTTGTATAACTGCATGATTGTATTAATCTCCAATAGAATAACACTTTTTGAATTTGCTGATTTTTCATTCATGTGAAGAGCAATATTGTCGAGTCGTTTCGATATCAGTTTATCTATATTTTCAAATTGAGATTTCAACCGTCCAAATAACGTGGTTTGAAGTGTATCAAATTCCCATTCTGGCTTAATTTCATTCATATTTGTGTTTCCTTCTATAATGTTATTTGTCGAATATTTTAAAAGTAAACCAACAAACAACCCAGTTAACAGTATAAGAACAAGTAAATTGATGGTTTGAGTATTCATCTATTAATATGTAATGTGAAAAAACTTTTAGACGTAAATAGTAGTTACCACGTATGGAGTGGGTGTTCAAGTTAGTCTAATTGGTAATGCGTTGGTGAGAAACCGATACGGCACCAGTTCGAAACTTGCTTGATACACAAGAATGTTATGCGAATTCAGCATATAAGAATGATTCAAGATACACAACTATGTGTAAGACGGTGTTATGCTTCAAGGAGGTCTCCGCTCATTATGAGTAGTTTAGGGATCGCTTGACTTGTAAGACATTACATTGCGTCGGTTAGCTATCTACACTGAATCATTCGCTATATATGCTTATGAAACGTAAAATGTTCTATTATTTTTCTATTTATATATTAATAATGGACATGAAAAAAAATAAATCCAGACAATTTAAATCTGGACTCGATATAATTAACAAACAAAAAGAAAGAAAAACAGCACATAAAGAGTCCATGAAACAAAAGCGAACACAATTTATTCAAAATAGCAGAAATATCCTTACTTTTAATGTAGAATTTTCTCCTGATAATATATTTCAAAACTTTTTTACAAAGGATTTATTTAAAGAATTCAAGGTAGATTCGATTCATGATGGTTTGCAGAAAAAAGGCGATACTATGTTAGCCACATTAAAATCGTATCCGGAATTTCAAGATGTAAAATTCAATGAAAATGATGAAGATTTATTTTTAGAAATATTGGAAACTAATTATTCTGATTTATTTAATAATATAACATATTTCACATTGCAAGATATAATTGGAAATAATACAAAAAAAACAAAAAATACGATAGTACCAACATGTGACGTCACGTGGAAAAATGAAACGTCTTTGTTAAACTTGTATACAATATATGACGCAGGTATACACCCAAATTTATCTAAAGGAAATAGTTGCTCTAATTCATTTGATTCTGCTAGTACTCCAGATAATCCACGTATGTATATAGATCATACAACGTACACAGTTGGCGATGCTATAATTGCTAAATCATTGGTTCCTGGTTTACCGATAATGTCTACTACAAATAATCCTGACTCAATTTATAGAAATATTACTTCAAATTACGTATGGCAGATGACTCTATATTATTGTTTACATTCTGGACCATCTGAAGATATACATTATAGAAGCGCTATTCAATATTTGTCACATATGTATTTTCAACTTAAAAAAGGTGTTAAAAAAAACAAAATTCTTGAGTATTATTTAAATCCAGTTCATATTGACGCTTTCAAACAAATACATGCATTTATATGGAATGATATATCAGATATTCAATTAAGTGATTATTATAGTATTTATAATTCATTCAAAGAATTCACCGATACAATAAGTCAATCAAACTGTAGTCAATTTATAAGTCAATACATATCTTTGCCTACTGCTAGATGTGAAACTCCTACGTATTCAGACGTTTTCGCTGAAATAGAATCAAATATAGAAGATGTATCCACTAAAATTTATATCGGACAGATACTGAAGTATTTAGGTGATACTTCGCATATAGTATTTCGAAATATACTCAGAAGAGCTATTGAGAAAAGTCCTACATGCCCGGATGAAAATAGTACTACAAGTAATAACGCATTTATTATATGTTCTTATGACCGTCCATTAATTTATCGATCTATTATGAGATTAGAAGAGAATGAAGGTCAAATATTTCCAGCAACAAGATTTTTTAAAAACACTGTAAATTTTCAAAATTGGTATAATACACTACCTAATCCAAAACCAAAGGATAAAGAATGTTTCGGGAAAATAATCAAAAAAGTATTAACTTATCAGGACGTTATAAACATGTTTGAAAAATTAAATATGAATACAAATTTACGATCAGAACAAAAACTGATTATAAACGAAAGCACTACTATATTAAAATTTACGTCAGATTCTACATTTGAATTTAACAACGAATTGAAACAAAAACTAACTAATACGGTGAGTACTGTTGATAAAGAGTATTTAAAAAATGTTTTGAAACAAATCAATGAAATGATCAAAGAAAATAACGATAAAAAAGAATTAAGCGACAATTTATCTTTTATGGTAAATTTTGATTTTAACAAAGAAGCAAACGAATTAATGAAAAAAATATTTACCGGAAGAAAAAATAGAAATTTGAACAATGAAGATATAAATCCTTCGTTGGTGAGTTTAAATGGATTGAAAGATATTCCTGATTTATTTTACAAAATACTTGAAACATTTCAGAAATACTATTCGTTGTTGATATTATTACGAAAATATGATACAGAAAAATTCAATGAGATTCAGATAAACGTCGTCGAAATTGAGAAACACATAATATCTCTTAAATCTGGATTAGTATTACGATTCAGCAAATACTACGCAAACAATTTATATCCACCAAAAATAGATTCAAAAGAATCGAATAGAACCAATTACATAAAAGAAGTTATTGAAATTTTCAACAATATTACTGTGGTACTTTCAACTAGAATGATTACTCAAGTTGGAAACGCTCCTTGTGCTATAGGATATGCTATATCTAAAAAACATTTCGTTTTTGAAAGTGAAAAACGAAAAGTATTTTATGAATTATTTTTTAAATTAAAACCCCCTACTTTTGATAATAACTATCATAATCGGATTGAAAGAGTATTTCAACAAATTCAAAGTGATCAGACAAAATATGAATATTCACAAAATAATCATTTAGACGAACATTTGAAAATGTATAACAATTATTCAAGTCAGCTTACGCTGGACAATAATATAGTAAACTTGACTGAAGAATTTGTTGCTAATGTATATTATTATAGTTCCAAAATCGATGAATTTTTTGATATGCACGACAATGATAATGAATACGTAAACAATCCACCAATATATATGTTGAACTACCTATTGAAATCACACATGAAATCTAAATACGACATTTATAAATTGATTCTTGAAAAAATCGGTTCGACAAAAAATGAATATATAAATAAAGTTATAACTGAAATTTTTAGGCAACATTTGCATCGTTATGAAGAAAATAATTGCTCTACTTTTTACGATGAGTTTGCGCTCAATATGAATGCGTATTTGCATGAAATAGAAAATGCAGTGACAATATTATTTCAACATAACTCGGAATTATGTGTAAAGTTCATCAATGCATATATCGAAGTTGTCGAAAAATCAAGTTTCGATGTTCGAAATATACATTGGGATATATTTAAAATTAACGGGATGGTTGCCATAACAGCCAATAAAATAGACCCGACAATATACGAAAAGTATATAACTTTAAATAACTTCAATCACAAATTTTACTACATACCAGATAATAATTATGATGGATATACTCCATATAATTTGTATGATTTGAAATTGAAAATACAAACAGCGATTGAATATTCGAGAGATAAACAACAATGTAGTATTCAAGATATATTCAATTTAAAACAATTTATAGCACTTTTTAAACAATGTGTATATATTCTGCAATTGACATTCTTTCAAGACGATAATGAGAATTATTTTGCTCCAATGATTGCTTCTTTTGATTATTTAGAACAGTACAACAAAGAAGATAACACAACATATTTTTACGAGTACAACCAAATAATAAATGAATTTGTGGAACATTTAGAGAACAACGGTTTCCGACGAGAATTTGAAAACATTGTAGATGATATATCAACGCGACTTTTCACAAAATGCAGTTTGAATCCAGATATATGTGTGGAATTAGAAAGTGTGACACAAAGTGTTTGGTATACAGACAAAAAAAAAATCAAAACAATCGTGAAACAATTATTTAACAATATTTTCGATAATTTACAAACATATAATAATGTATATAAACAATGTGAATATCTCTTTGAAGAAAATCAAAATGTATCAATCGGTCAAAACTTTCAAGAATGGGTCAGAGAAATTGATAATGTTTTGTCATATTTAGTTCATGATGGAAAAAATATTCAATTTAGTGGAGGTCAGGTAAAAGCAGGTGTAAAAAAACGTGGTAAAACAACCAAATACAAGAAAAAAAAGGCTAAAACGATCAAACATAAGAAACTGAAAAATGCTAGTACCAAATATACAAAAAATAAGAAAAAAAGGTTGAGTATTAAAAAATCAAAATCAAAATTTAATAAAAAATAACGTAATTAATGTTGTTCGTTTTCAATTGTATTTGGTACAAGATAATGTACCATATTTACTTTTGCGGTAGAAGAAATATTCCGTTGTTGTCCTTTTGAATTTGTAGTGAATAGAGAATCAAAACATTGAATTCCTGATTCTTTAATCGATTCAATTAAATACGCGATAGTTTTGAACCGTTTCATCACTTCTTTTGCAATATTCGAACTAACTGAAGGTATTTGACATAACATAAGTTCGCCGATATTTTCAGGGGTGATATTCGTTTTCTTATTCTTAGATACAATATGTTGATATTCAACACCTTCATATGGATTTACGTATCCATCATAATATCCTTTTGTCGATTCTCTATTTATTTTATCTGTAATGCGAATAATATACTCTGCGGATTCTTTGATTGACATTGTTCTGAACACTGAAAACCCTTTAAAATATTGAAGTACAATCATAGCAGAATATAAAGCATTTGGTTTAATTCGTGTAAATCGTTGATTTAAATCACTGATTTTTCCTTCTATTAAATAAATTATGTTGTGTTTCGGTATATTCGTATGAAATAACCTATAAGATTGTTCCTTATATCGTCCATCAATGATACTAGATGCTAAATCTTTTATTGATTTTCTCTCTATAATAATTGTTTCTGTTGATTCTCTACATAATCGTATACAGATATCACCAACTTCTAACTGTGTTGTTTCTAGTTCTATGTTGTTTAATTTTGAATCTAACGCAATAAATGAATTCATTAAATTAAACAATTCAGTTTCTCTACTATCTACTTGTATAAGCATTAAAACAAATATAAATAAACATTTAAATATATTATTTATTATGACAACGACAATATATAGATATTTAAAACAATTTAGAATGAGGTCGTTTATGTTATTGTAATAGGTATTTTTATAAGCAATGAAAAAAAACTTGTATAATTCGTCCTCACCAAAAATTTCACTTTCACCAAAATTATTAAATGCTACACTACAAGATGAAAATTTACAATTAATTTTCAACCCATATAATAATGTAAATAGAGAAATTCAACAAAGCGACATTCTAAATATTTTTAAAGAATATAGTGTACCATTGACACAAATCAATAATATTAATTTGTATAGACGTGCATTTATACATAAATCATATGTAAAACGTCCAATCCTTGAAAATGAAAAAAATAATATAAGTATAGAACCACAACCACTAGATTGTCTACCTCTTAAGACAAAATCAAACGAACGTTTGGAATTTTTAGGGGATGGAATATTAGAAGCTGTTGTAAAATTTTATTTGTATTATCGATTTCCAAAAGAAAATGAAGGATTTATGACAGAAAAAAAAATAGCGTTGGTTAATAATGAACACATAGGACAACTAGCTAAAGATGTTGGTTTACATAAATGGTTTATTATATCAAAACACGCAGAAGATAAACATATACGTACAAATTTAAAAAAACTTGGTTGTTTATTTGAAGCCTTCATAGGATCTTTATTTTTGGACGCTAATAATGTTGATATAGACAAAGAAAGCAATTGGTTTTCTGATAAATTCGATCCTGAAACTTTCAAATCTTCTGAATATTTGAGTGGACCTGGTTTTCAAATGGCGATGATATTTATCATCAACGTGATGGAAAAGCATGTAAATTGGACGAATCTGATTATTGATGATGATAATTTTAAAAATATACTCCAAGTAAAAATTCAGAAAGAATTCAAAGTAACACCAACTTATTTGATCGTTGAAGAAAATGAAGAAGGGTTTACAATGGGTGTGTACTTAGCTATCAATATAACTCTACATAAATTAAACACAACAACTGCAAAAAAACCAATTGCCTTGCGTGAACTTAACAAATTAGATATCGAAGATATTCTCAGCTCCCCCATATTTATTGAGATTGCTGTAGGTAAACATAAGGTAAAAAAGAAGGCAGAACAACTTGCGTGTAAAGAAGCTATAAAAACATTGGATAAATATTATTTTCAAAATTGAAATAAAATCACTTTTCATTACGACACACAATAAAATGAGTATGATAAAAAAAAGCAACAATAAACCAGAAAAACCAATTTTGCGCATATTATATAATTTAAAATATGCAACATACTGGTTCAAAAATAATAACCCAACATTTGTTTTCCCTGAAATGGTTTGTGAAAAAGGAGTACTCCAATACAAATCATACAATTGTGCTAATAATAGAACATATTACGATTATTTAACATTGTATTTATTTAAATATAATGTTAAATATACAAACGACAATTATCCGTTTCTGGTATACAATGATTTCATCTGGAAAGAAGATATATTTTATTCAAGACATATTCCCATAGATTATGTGATAAAAGAAGACGTATCAAGTATGGGTCCAAAAAGTTGTAAGCGTTGTAAGAAGAATTACAAACATAAGTACAAATTATTTCTGAAATTTTGTTCAAAATGTACGGAAAAATTAATGTAACTAACTAATGCGATACTATATATTCTTTTTTTGTCGCATTTTAATATATGACAAGCATCCTTCAACAGTTTCGACAGAGGCCTATATTTAATGAAGACTCTACCTATTCTTTTATCATTCATAGAAACAATGGTGATAATATTGTTGAAAATTATGGGAACGTAGATGAATTGGATTTAGATCACATTGTATCCGAAATTGAGACCAAACACAACCAAGTCGATACGAATACCTTAATAGCAAATAAAAAGAAAATAATACAGCTAAAAAAAAAGAAGAACACTACTGAAAAAATAGAAATAAAGTTCAATGAATTGAAATTTACAAATATTCAAATAGTGATTCGAGTTCCAGATACAGATAAAATTACTTTGAAACAAAAAATGATCATGAAGCGTGATTACGATAAGCTTACTACCGATTTTGTTAAAGATAACATTTCTACAACAAAGCCAAATAATTTGATCAAAGCGTCTTCTTATTATTTAAACAATAGAAAAGGGTTTATTAATTTTATCAATAAAAGTTTATTGCCTTATAAACATATGTCAGATCAGAATGAAACTTTAACATGCAAAACATTAAAAAATAAAAGAGATTTTTCACTTATGCCGCACCAGAATATTGTCCGTGAATATATAAATACATACTCGCCTTACAGAGGATTATTGTTGTTTCATGGTCTTGGATCTGGAAAAACATGTTCTTCCATAGCTATAGCGGAAGGATTGAAATCAGACAAACAAATCATGGTTTTAACTCCAGCTTCATTAAAAACCAACTACGTAGAAGAATTAAAAGCGTGTGGAGACATTATATACAAAAGACAACAACATTGGGAATTGAAAAATATCGATGATAATTCAGAATATCAGACTAAATTGTTAGAACTATCTCCTATCTTACGTAAACAGAAACGAGTATGGGTTATTAATGAAAATAAAGAACCGAATTATGAAAAACTATCCCCTGCTAATCAAAGATCGTTGAATAAGCAATTAGATGCAATGATTCAAACAAAATATGAATTTATACATTATAATGGTCTAAATAATAACAAAATGAATAAAATCACACATAAAAATACAATAAATCCATTCAACAATAAAGTTGTTATCGTAGATGAAGCTCATAATCTAGTAAGTAGAATAGTAAATAAATTAAATACAAAAGAAAATTCTATTTCTTTGGATTTATATCAATATCTACTTTCAGCAGAAAATGCAAAGATAGTGTTTCTATCTGGTACACCAATCATAAACTACCCACATGAAACTGCTGTGATGTTCAATATTTTACGAGGTTATATTCCAACATTTACAGTTAAATTAAAAGTGAACAGAGTTGTTGGTAAATATGACACCAAATATTTTGAAGATTTGTTTTCAGATATATCAACAACCGATTATGTGAATTATGTTGCTTCTACTGGTATTTTAACAATCACAAAAAATCCTTTTGGTTTTGTGAATTTAGATAATTCAAACAGACCCAGAGTAGCAAAAATAAAATCTAGCGAAGGAGATATTAGCACAGAAGAATATAGAACAATTATTCTGAATAAAATCAAAGAACATACAAATATTACCGTTCAAGATAATAAAGTTTCTATTGAATACAACAAAGCTTTACCAGACGATAAAGAAGTATTTGATTCAATTTTTATAAAGAAAAAGAGGAAATCCAGTGAGTTCGTTAATGTAAATATGTTTCAACGCCGCATTATTGGGTTAGTTTCATATTTCAGGAGTTCGCAAGAAAAATTAATGCCTCGATTTGATTATGATACAGATATGAATATAATAAAAATAGAAATGAGTAATTATCAATTCGAAAAATACAACCTAGCTAGAATAGAAGAGCGTAAAACAGAAACGAAATTTTCTGAATCAAGTTCTTCATATCGTGTGTTTTCGAGGGCGTTTTGTAACTTTGTATTTCCACCGTTCATTAATCGACCGTTACCTGGTGGAGCCAAAATGGAAGACGTAATTAAATTAAGATTAAACGAAGACGAAGTTGACAAAAATGTGGAAAATGAAAATATTCAAGAAGTTGATGTAAACTATGATTTACTCATTTCTGAAGCATTGCGAAATTTAGAAGAACAAAGATCATTGGTACTGGACAAAAAAAATTTACAGAGCTACAGTCCCAAATTTTTACATATTTTAGAAAATGTTAGTAACGACGAATTTTCAGGAATGCATTTAGTATATAGTCATTTCAGAACATTAGAAGGTATTGGTATTTTGAGATTAGTATTACTACAAAACGGGTTCGTAGAATTTAAGCTTCAAAAAGTTGGAACTAAATGGTCTGTGCAAAATATCGAAGGTATTAAAGGTAAGAAAACGTTTGTGTTGTACACAGGAACAGAATCCATAGAGGAAAAAGAATTTATCCGGAATGTTTTCAATAGTGCATGGGACAATCTTCCATTAACCTTACGTGAACCATTAAAAACTATTTCAGAAAACAACAATTTTGGCGAAATTATTAAAGTATTTATGATATCTTCTTCAGGAGCGGAAGGAATTTCTTTGCGAAATGTGAATTATGTTCATATTGTAGAACCATATTGGCATCCAGTTCGAACAGATCAGGTGATTGGACGAGCAAGACGTATATGTTCTCATGAAGACTTACCAAAAGAAAGACAATTTGTGAAGGTGTTCATGTATTTGATGACATTATCAAAACAACAAATACAGGACAACCAGAAAGTATTATTCAAATCAGATTTATCTAAATTATCCAAAGAGCCAACACCATATACGACTGATGAATCATTATATGAAATATCAGAAATAAAACGTAATACCACAGAAAATATTTTGAAAGCCATAAAAGAAGTATCAATTGATTGTATATTAAATTCCAATTCTGAAAAATTAACATGCTATTCATTAGGTACAACAAACATGGATGAATTTGCGTACACACCCTCGTTTGAAAATCAAGATAAGGATAATATGTTGGAAAAAAATCTCAAACAGCAAAAATGGACTGGAAAAAAGGTTACCATTAACGGCATAAAATACGCTCATAGATATATTAATGGTCAACCTACAAATGAATTGTATGATTACAATTCGTATATATCAGCCAAAAAAAGCGTCCGGAATACAGTTGTCTTGGTAGGATACATGAAAAAGCTTGATAATGGTGAAATAACAATAGTAGACATTGATTAATTCAATTGAAAATCATGATTTGAGTATGGAGTATTTCCAATGATTTATAATCAAATTCACTATCTTGTTCGAAATAGATTTTTATTTTGGATTGTTTAGCTCTCACATGTAAGTAGCCTTGAAATTGTAGTATATTTCCTCTGTTTCGAAAAAACCAACTTTGTTTCATTTCACTTTCAACTTTAATATAATCTGAATTTTTCGGTAGTGTTGTATATTCAAAGAACATATTTGTCACAGTGAAGTGATCACACAAATTTGGTAGATTTAGCTCTATAACACAAACGTTTTCATTCCACTGTATAAACTTCGGAAGAACCCAAATATATTCAACCGGAAACATTGTGTCTTGAATGGGTACACTATGTTTCCGGTTTTCGATTTCATTTTGCAGCAACATATTTGTATCTTCTGTATATGTACTCACATTTTTATCACTAAAATCAATCTGTTCAGGAACATTTGGCATAAAATCGGTTTTCAATTGTAATTGTTTATCTTCATATTGTTTTTGAATTGTATGAGAGCGTTGTTGTTGAAGTGCTTCTATGCTGTCATTAATAGAATTTGGGAATGCCTCTTGAGGCTGGGTTATATTTATTCTGTTCAAAGATGCAATATATTTATGCATATTCATTAATATCATTTGTCCCATTTCTTGCTCAGTATTGCTTTTGTGATGTTCAAAATATATTGTTTTTATATATTCATTTAATGTGTAGTAAATAGATTCAGAATATGGCCGCAAATTTTGTTCTTCAATTGTGTCTGTAATTATGCTTTCTATCATTTTACAACGTGAAGACCATTGTGTACCATGAAGAGAATTATGTTCTGAATGTGCAGAACTCATTGTTCATTGTATATACAACAAAACGGTTTATATCCATTTTGTTCAATGTTTATTGAAATAAATTTTGCGTAAAGAAAACACTTTGCTATCTGGAATTCGTGTGTTAAAATAAGATAACGGTTTTTTTTGAAGTAATGATATTATAAAATGAAGACAGTACATACCACATTCAGAATTACCTTTCTGATGTAAAACCTTGTTTTTTTTCATTTTAAATACAATATCGTATTTGACACCTTGGTTTTTAATTGTTGAGATTAATTTTGTAACATATGAAGGTAATCTTTGATTACCACTGTCAAAATAATATATATATTCATTTTTGATATTTACAAACAAAGCAATCCAATGTTTTCCACTTCCAGTATGTTTGTCTGTGTTAAAAACAATACCGATATATTTTTTTTTCCCGATATAACGATTCAAGTCAAAATTACATAATTCTTCCCATACACAAGTTCCGTCATAATCATTATCGTAATAATTAATTGGACTAGGTCCGATAAATGTAAATTCAGGATACCAATATTCATATTGATTCATCACCTTTTTAATATCGTTATTAGATAACCATTCTTTTGGATTATCATTCCACGATTCTGGTCGCATGGGTGCAAACCGTTGATACATAATTTCATTCATTTGTAATCTATTCGTCAACATAGATAACCAGCAAAGTTCGTGTTCACATACGTCTAGTGTGTATTTTTTCAATGTTTTCCAAATTTGATTAGAGTCGTTTGAGTGTATCAATTGTTGAGGATTTCGGATATTCCATTGTTTCTTTAAATACAACAGATCCTTTTTTTTAAAACATGTTTGCGTATTAGTTGTAATCTTTTTTTTCCTTGTTTTTGGACCACAAACAAGATTACGATATCGTTTTTTTTTAGTATTCATTGTAGTATTGGGTTATTATTTTTTTTTACAAATGTTTTGCTTTATTTTCAAGATCGGGTATAGAAGATTGCATTTCATGTTGACGTGTATGAAGATGAAACATATCTAGATTCAAATTTACATTATTTTTGTCCGGATTATGAGAATTGAATTTGTGTTCTTTTTGTAATAAATAATGCTTTGTAGGTACAATTGACTCAAAATTATATGATTTATACATATCACTAGTTAAAGAAGGTACATAGTACGATTGAGGAGCATGCTTTTGATAAGGCATGAATATGTTGTGTAAATTAGATTCAGTGTCCACATTTATGGCATATCCAGAATATGGTGACTTATTTCCAGGATGAAAGTGTTTACTTGAATCATATATTGGATATAATAATGGATTTTTTTCAGAAGCGTTGAAAATAGGAAATTGTGTATATTTAGTAGATTGTCCTCGTGTATCGAGTGGAATATTCATAGATTGTCCAGGAGAGTTACGATAGTTTATACGACGATTTAATTGTTCTGTTCTTTCATTGTCCTGAAAAATTGTACTGAACATAATGTATATATATTATATTTATAATATTATATTAAAGTTTTAAATATACATCGTTTATTGACTTTATTTTAATGTGTGGTATTTTTCAAATTTTAAATTTAGTTGAAAATACCGAATTTATACAAAATGGTTTTCATAATGGAAAACATAGAGGACCAGATCATTCTGTGATTTCTACAAATCAAGAATTAAATTTCATTCAAGGCTTCCATAGATTAGCAATAAATGGTCTCAATGCGAAATCAAATCAACCCATTGACATAGCAGATATACAATTGATATGTAACGGCCAGATATACAATCACAAACAGTTACAGCATAACCCATGTACAGATTCAGACTGCGAAGCAATTATTCATGTTTATTTGAAACATGGTATTAGTGGTGTTTTGAACCTAATAGACGGAGTATTTAGTTTTATTTTGTTGGACAAACGTGTCAAACATGATGTTAAACTGTTTATAGGAAGAGATCCATTTGGAGTTCGTCCATTATTTCGTATGATATTTCGAAATTTAAACAAAACATTGTGCTACGGGTACGCGTCAGAATTGAAAATGTTGACTCCAATAGAAAAAAACTATGTAATCGAAAGTATAGATCATTTCACACCTGGTACATATGAAGAACTACGTTTCAAAAAAGGTATGTGGGTATCTTATACCACTGAAAAGTATTTTAACCTCGTACATAGTAATTTTATTCAAATAGACGAAATAAAGGTCGTAAGAACCCTAATTAAAAATGCTTTGATAAGAGCTGTTGAAAAACGGGTAAATAACACAGACAGGGAAATAGCATGTCTTTTATCAGGTGGTTTAGACAGTAGTCTCATAGCAGCAATAGTACAATCTTTAAGCCCCAAACCGATTAGAACATATTCCATTGGATTAAGCGGGTCTGAAGATTTAAAATACGCAAATCGGGTAGCGCGTCATATTAATTCTATTCACACGGATATAATTATAGAAGAGTCTGAATTTTTAAACGCCATACCAGAGGTTATTTATGCGATTGAAAGTTATGACACAACAACAGTCAGAGCAAGTGTTGGAAATTACTTGGTAGCAAAATATATTTCTGAATTTTCTAACGCGAAAGTTATTTTCAATGGTGACGGTTCAGACGAAGTTTGTGGTGGATACTTATATTTTCATGAATCACCAGACATTCATACATTCGATGAAGAATGTCGAAGATTGTTAGCGGATATCCATAAATATGATGTATTAAGGTCAGATCGAAGTATAAGTCACCATGGATTAGAAGCTAGAACTCCATTTTTAGATAGAAGTTTTGTTCAATTATATATGGGACTGTCAAACCATTTCAAATTTTTAGGAATTAAAAACAATACAAATGACGATAAATTATGTGAAAAATATTTATTACGATCTGCTTTTACCGATACAAATATTTTACCCGAATCAGTACTTTGGAGGAGAAAAGAAGCATTCAGTGACGGTGTAAGTAGTCCAGATAGGTCATGGTATACAATTATTCAAGACCATGTGAAAAATATCAAAATACCCAACATTGAAACAAATCATAATATTCCATATACTAAGGAACAACAATATTATCGATCTATATTTAACACTCATTTTGGTAAGTCATATGAAAAAATTGTCCCCTATTTCTGGATGCCTAAATTTGTAGACGCAACTGACTCCAGCGCAAGAACATTAAAGTTGTATAAAAATATTTGAAATTATTATTTGTTTGATATTTAGATTACAAATTAGAATTTGGAATGGTATTAAAGTTTAAAGTTCTTGTAGGTTTTCTTAGTATTAATAATAAAAATGTTAATGACACTACTATTATAATTAGCCACTTGCTCTAAAG
>Ga0181590_10001050_pt1 | contig 23250 bp, 21 predicted proteins | sample 071ome_34_FD_132446 | JGI IMG/M metagenome (GOLD analysis project Ga0181590, IMG submission 132446) | Coastal salt marsh microbial communities from the Groves Creek Marsh, Skidaway Island, Georgia - 071411BT metaG (megahit assembly) | ecosystem: Environmental > Aquatic > Marine > Intertidal...
CAGTAATATTATCAGATTTTTTATATGCTAACCCAAGTACTCGTAAAGCATTATTAGAGTATTCTAGAGATGCATTTTGAATCAATTTTTTGTAATTAGCATCAATCTTAACTTCTTTTCCGTTGATTAATACATGTGAGCATTTTTTGATTAACATTTCTAGTGCACCTTTAGTGTAAACTAATTCACCGTCGTAAACAGACATCATTTTTCGACTAGAAGAAAAGGCCATTTCATCGACAATTTTTGGAACAAATTCTCTATCATATTTTGCCGCTAAAACTTTTAGCGCAATTTCTGTAGGATCACCCAAAATATTTGGCTTAATTTGAGAATTATTACAAGCATTACAAATTTCAATCAATCGAATCAAATCAGGGTTTTTAGTTGAGTAAGTAATACCAGTTCTACTGTATCCTTCTCCTTCTGCAATATACGATTTAGAAAAGGTAAACATATCAGTTACCATCATTTCACTTTTTGTAAGGGTACCAGTTTTATCTGTACATATTACTGTTGTAGCTCCAAGTGTTTCTACAGATTTTAATTTTCTTACAATAGCTTTTTTTCTACTCAAAGCTTGAACACCAAAAGCAAGCGTCAAAGTTAAAATCACTGGAAGCCCTTCTGGAATTGCAGAAACACCTAAACTTACAGATGTCATAAAAAGATCAATAATTTTAAAGTTTTTTAAATACCCAAGAACAAAAACAAAAGAAATTAAGAACAAAACAATAAAACCTAATTTCTTTGATAGCTTATCAATTTGAATATCAAGCGGGGATGGGTCATCTTGGGTTTCATTTAATAAATTTACAATTTTTCCAAATTCCGTGTCTTTACCTGTTGCAAAAACCTCCGCATAAGCATTTCCCGAAACAACCAAAGTTCCCTTAAAAGTTTTAGATAAATCTTCTATATTAATATCTTTTGTAACCGGGTTTGATTCTCCAGTTAAAACAGCCTCATCGACTTTTAAATTATAAACACTTAAAAGTTTGCAATCCGCAGGAATTTTATCTCCCTCACTCAAATACAAAATATCTCCAGGTACTAGAAATTTAGTTTCAATTTCTTGTTTTACGCCATCTCTTATAACAACTGCTTTAGATTTAATCATGTTTTTTAAAGACTCCACTGCTTTTTCTGCCTTGAATTCTTGAATGAATCCAACAATAGTATTGATAACTACCACTATTAAAATAGCTATAGCATCTTTTGAATGACCAATCACAAATGATACACCACCAGCTAAAATTAATATTAATACTAAGTAAGATTTAAGTTGATCAAAAAGTATTCTTAAGATTTTGAAATCCTTTTTTTGGGGAATTTCATTTAAACCATATATATTAAGTCTTTTAGCAACTTCCTTGGAACTTAATCCTTCCATAAAATTTAAATTAAAGTTAAATCTATTATAGCGAATTTTTTAGAAAAATTAAAAAAACTTGACTTTAAAAAACTGAATTAATATAATGATTTTACAAATTCGATGGGGTGTCGCCAAGTGGCCTAAGGCGCCTGGTTTTGGTCCAGGTATTCGAGGGTTCGAATCCTTCCACCCCAACCACACAAAACTACTTACTCAAAGTAGTTTTTTTATATATAAATAATTTGACAAAAATCAATAATTGGGTTATGTTAAGTACTATTAATTTTTCACTATGTCTTTTATCTCAAAAATAAAAGCTATAAAAAGTTCAATCTTAATTCCAGATAGAAAAGAGCAAAAAAAGAAAAAATCAAATCTTATTGATAAATTCAAAAAGCGTTTTCAAAAAGTATTAAATCAAGATATCCAAGAAGATGTTCCGGTAAGTTCTATGCCTCCAAGTGTACTTAAAAAAATACTTAAAAAGCCTGATTTTCTGGAAGAATTAGTGGAGTCTGGATATCAAAAAACACCCTTTGATAGCTCTCAAAGATCACAAAATTTTGAAGCTGGTAATTTTAGTGAAATTCTTTCCTCTCAAGAAGTAGTACCGATTATTAAAGACGTTCGAAAAAAAGCAGAAAGACAAATCGATTCAAATTTAGATACACAAACGAAATATGATCAAGAAAGTTCACCCAATCACATGCCAGAGGCTGTTCGCCAACACTTAGAAACCGATGAAGTATTTCTTGCTACACAAGTATTGTTTGGAGACGAAAAGGCACTTGAAATTCATGGCTTAAAGCCCAGAAAACTTAAAACTAACAATGAGCTTATTTTACATAAAGAAGGCGAATGTCGTTTTGGTATATTTTCTATTGAATGTGGAAAATGCGAGCATTGCATAGAACAAATAAAACTAAATAAACAAGCTCTAGATGAATTAGAGCCAATAGATCAAAAAGAAGAAGAATTTGAATGGTTTTATCCTACAAGTACACCCGAAGATCTAGATTTTAAAATTAAAATTGATTCAGTAATAGATGAAATTAGACAAATCAATGATAGAAACAATAACGAATATGTAAACGAATCAACCAATGAAAATTGGGAAGATGAAATTCAACTTGGATCGCAAAAAAGTAGTAGAGTAGCAACTTTAGAACTTTCTGATAAATCCGAAATCAAAGAAGCTAAATTAGCCCCTCTTCTTATTAAAGAAATACAAATTGATGATTTTCAAGCTCCACAAATCGATCAACTTGAAATGCCCTTTATAGCTAATCAAATTCAACCCCAAGTTTTAAAAGGAGAAGAATCTGAATCAAGTGCAGATTTATCAACAGAAAATATCATACAAGAAGCTAAAAATCCTGAATCTCAAAAAGAGGAACTAAGCTTACAAAAATCATTAGAAATTCTACTTCAGGAAAACGAATTAAGTTGGATTAGTAAACATGTTAAAAAACAATCTTTATTTAATAGATTTAAATCAAATTTCACACAAAAACTTTCATGGAAATCACTTCCTAAAAAAATATTATCAAGTTTAATCTTAGGTGGGAGTATTTATACTATCTCTCAAGTCATAACTCCAATTTTACTAACTGGAATAGTTAGCAAAACTACTATTTCACTTTTAAGTCTATTAATTGCTAAAAGCACGGGGCTTAGTTTTTCATATCAAGTAATCAAAGATCTAGAATTCAATAAAGAAGTTGATCTATGGTCAGAAAATGCAAAACTGCAAAACAAATTAATAAAGGCTATTGAGCAAGAAAACATTCTGCAAGCTCAAAAAATAATTCAAGAACTTCAAAAATTAAACAAAAACAGCAAAATTTACGATCAAATTTCTCAGGTTAAAGAATTAGCTAAGTCAAAAACATATAAAAAAATGGGAATAATGTCACTTATCTCAGCAGGACTTGTAGGAGGCATTGGATTGGCTAGTACTTTTGAAGGATCACAAATTTTGGAAGAAGGTAAGAGCTTAGTTGCAAGTGCTTTTAGCAAAGGTAAAAGCTTATGGCAATCCCTTACCAATTCAAATATACCTACGCAAGCTCCAAATATTGACAATATTGTAGCTACAAATACTACTGAAATAGCAACCTCAAATACTCCAACGCATACAATCCCCAACAATCAACCTGAATTGGTAGAAGAAATTCCAAGTCAAAGTAAACCACAGATAGCAGCCGAAGTTGTTCAGACTCCAGCTCCTATCCATGTTACAGCAAACTTAAGCGAATTACCTAGATGTGAACTTACACAAATTCAACAGGGACAAAGGGTATGCGTTAATACTTCATCAAGCAAATTGTTAGCAAGAAGTGAAGACTTACAAAGCGTCGCAAAGCGTTTAGCAAGAGGTGCTCAAGCAGTTTTAACTGGAAATTCAAAACAAGCTATTTCAAATGGTATGACTGCAACCTACGTAGAGGTTACTAGTAATGGAGAAAGATTATGGGTGGTTCAAAATTTCTTAAAAGCCGCATAAAAAAAATTGCTTTAAATTATATAAAGGTAAATCTAAAATTGATTTTAAATTCTAGAAAAATTATAATATGCATAATTAACTTCCAATTATGCTTACTGAATTTCTAAGTCAAAACTCAAACCAAGCAATTGCTTATTTTATTTTTACAAATCTAGGTCTATTTATATCTTTACTTTTAACTAAAAGCTTTGTTTTGAAAAACTTAAAGTTAGTTTTTAAAAGAACAAAAAGTATAGTCGATGATGTAGTATTTGACGTATTAGCTAAACTTAAAGCTAGTACTTTATTTGTGATTTCCACAATTATTTCCATGAATCTTTTAATAATACCTGGAAATATTCAAAAGTATGCCAATCTTTTAATTATTTTGATTTTAACCTTTGAAGCCTCAAAAATCTTAAACCATATTCTAAGAAAGTTCATTGCCAACAAATTTGAGAATAATAAATCAGCTAAAACATTATATGTAGCATTTGAAAAAGTTTTAGAAGTAATAGTTTATGCAATTGGATTAATATTAATTTTAGATAACTTTGGCGTAAATGTTTCAACCCTTATTGCCGGACTTGGGATCTCAGGGGTAGCTGCAGCTCTAGCCGTACAAAACATTTTGGCCGATATTTTTGCATCAGTAGCCATTTACTTAGATAAGCCATTTGAAATCGGAGATTATATTCATATCAATGGTAACTACGGAACCGTTTCTAGAATCGGACTTAAAACCACTGTGATTAAAACAATTTTAGGAAGTGAAATTCTAATTTCTAATAAAGATATTGCAAATCAACCAATCGAAAATTTAGGAAGAATCAAAGAAAGAAAAATTATTACAACTGTAGGGGTATCGTATGACACTCCCACTAAAAAACTTAAAAAAATTCCAGAATTAATAACTAGCCTATCAAAGATGAGCGAAAAAATAGAAATTTTAAACTGCTCATTAGATACACTTAACGAATTTTCATTAGATTATTCAATCTTTGTAAAATATAAAACACCAGATATTAAAGAATTCAATCAACTTAAAAACGATTTAAATATTGCAATTTTAGAGTTATTTGAAAAAGAAAAAATTGAAATTCCTTTTCCAACACAAATTCGAATTAATAAAAAATAATGTCATCAATTAAAATTCAAAATTTAAAAAAACAATACCCCAATAAAGTTCAAGCTTTAAAAGGAATTGATTTAGAAATTCAAAAAGGGGACTTTCATGCACTTTTAGGAAGTAATGGAGCCGGAAAAACCACCACCATTGGAATTCTTACAGATTTGGTAAAAAAGACGTCTGGAACAGTCGAAATTGCAGGGATAAACATTGAAGAAGACTTCAATCAAGCTAAAAAATTAATTGGAGTAGTTCCCCAAGAAATGAACTTTAATATTTTCGAAAAAGTCGAAGACATAGTAGCTCAACAAGCTGGATTTTATGGACTAAATAAAAAGCAAGCTATGTTAAAAACTCATGAAATTTTAAAATCTTTATCACTCTTTGATAAAAAAGATCATATTTCTAAAACCCTTTCCGGAGGAATGAAAAGAAGATTAATGATAGCTAGAAGTTTAGTTCATGATCCTCAAATTTTAATCTTAGATGAACCAACCGCTGGAGTAGATGTGAAACTAAGGCATGAAATGTACGAATTTCTAATAGAATTAAATAAAAAAGGTGTAACAATTTTACTTACCACTCACTATTTAGAAGAGGCAGAACTTTTATGCAATAAGATTTCCATTATCAAAGAAGGCGAAATTATAATTTCTGGAGAAAAAGAAAAAGTTTTAAATGATCTTTCTACCCAAATTTATTTATTTGAATCTAAAAATTTCAAAACTCAAACGCTTAAAAACTACAAGTTGAGTAAAACTGAAAACAAAAATGAATTTCAAGTTCAAATTAATAAAAATCAAAGTTTAAATAACTTTATAAAAGAAAGCTTAGAACAAGATTTTATATTTGAATCAATCAAACCAAAAACCAACCGCCTTGAGCAACTATACCTAGAATTAACTTAAAAAATGCAAGCTTTTATTACTCTTTATTCAAAAGAACTCAGAAGATTCCTTAGAATCTGGACTCAAACCTTACTTCCGCCAGTAATTAATCAAACATTGTATTTAACAATTTTTGGATCAATTATTGGAAGTAAAATCGGAGAAATTTCCGGAGTAAGTTATATCCAATTTATTTTACCCGGACTTCTAATGATGTCTGTAGTTATGGGAACATATTCCAATGTGGTATCTAGTTTTTTTGGAAGTAAATTTCAACGCTCAATCGAAGAGCTTTTAGTCGCACCAGTGTCTAACTTTACAATCCTTCAAGGTTACTGTTTAGGTGGAATCTCCAGAGGAATACTAGCTGGACTTTTAGTTTTACTTACATCCCTTGTCTTTTCTAGTTTTCAAATTCATAGTCTTTCCTTGGTTTTAATTTACACTTTTTTATCAAGCTATGTATTTGCTCAAGCTGGATTTCTAAATGGACTTTTTGCCAAAAAATTTGATGATGTATCAATTTTTCCAACCTTTATCTTAAATCCACTTATTTTTTTTGGGGGAGTATTCTACAATATCAACACTCTTCCATCAAACTTAAAAATCATAAGTCAGTTAAATCCAATCACCTATATGATTGAAGGCTACCGTTATAGTTTTTTGGGAATACAAGGACAACAAACAACTAAAACCATTTTAGTTCTTGCAATTTTTGCAGTGCTTTTAACCTCAATCAATATGCACTATCTTAATCGCGGCAAAGGTTTAAAATCCTAGTTAATCTAACACCGACATATTCAAATACAAAGCGGGATTCACATGTTTCCCGTTTTTATGTACTTCAAAATGCAAATGAGCACCAGTAGTCAAGTAGCCTGAACCACGAGTTCCAGGAGCTCCACCCGAAAGTCCAATAGCTTGACCTCTTTTAACAAAGTCACCTTCCTTTACGTATGATTTATACATGTGACCATACAAGGTCGTAAACCCCTGGTTATGGGCTAGAATTATATAGTTGTAAGAATTATTATCTGAATCCTTAACCTTCAAAACCTTTCCATTAGCCGGAGCCAAAACTTTTGACTGCTGATTAGCAGGAATATCAATGGCCAAATGATCAATCCCGATCACTCTTTTATAGTATGAATCTAAAAATCCAGCCGAAATTCCACGTGATGGGAAAACAGGCCAGGAAAACTTAACTTTCCCTGAATTAAAATCATCCAGCGATTTATTTACCTTTGTAATCTGACTTGAAATTTTTTGATAATCTAATTCAAGATTCTTTAAAGATCTTTGAACCTCAAGCTCTTGGGCTTTAGATTCAGCAATTAATTTTTGGTAGTTCAAAACACCTCTACGTTTTTGATCTAAAATATTTTCCTGAGTTTGTTTTTGAATTTCCAAATTAGATTTTGAAACCTCTAACTGATTTAAAAGCTCGATTTGTTCAGATTTAAGTTGGTTAACAGCCTCTTTTTTGTCTAACATTTCAATCAAAGAATTATCTAATTGAGATATTTTAATATTTACTAAGTTTTCAATCGAGGAAATATAGGAAATTTCATTAATTATTTCAGAAGAAGTAGAATCCGAAAATAAAAATTTTATCAAACTTTGATTCGAAGGTTCAAAAAGACCATAATTTTGATTGGAAACATAAATCAGAGAAATTAATTTAGAAACCTCAAGCTTCAAAGCCTGAATTTCTAACTCAAGTTTTAAAATATCATTTTCTAAAATTAAAAGCTGACTATTAATCTCATTGATAGTCGATTCTGTCTTTAAAATATCAGCTTGAGTGATCTCAAGATCTTTTTTTAGATTGCTTAAAAGAATATTTACATCCTTAATCGTATTTTCAAGAGTCGATTTTTGAGAGCTCAAATTACGAATCTTTTGGTTTAAATCACTGATTTGTTGTTTAGATGAAGCGATTTTCGAGGAAATAGACTCTAAAGTCTCAGAGAATCCCAGATTCAAAGAGAAAAGCAATAAAAGTAGTAAAATAAATCGTAAAAACATTTTTTTCTAATAATAGCAAATTCTCTTGAAAAATTAAAACACATAATCTATAATTGGCTTACATGTAATTCAATGTAATCCATGGCAACTAAGAAATCAGGTGGTTCGAGTAAAAACGGTCGCGACTCCAACGCCAAGCGGCGTGGTGTCAAAATCTATGGTAACCAACCTTGCCTAGCTGGCAACATTATCATTCGTCAAAAAGGAAGTAAATACAGATTGGGTAAAAACGTTGCTCAAGGTAAAGACTTCACAATCTATGCATTGACTGACGGAATGGTACATTTCTATGAAAAAAAGGTACAAAGATTCGATGGTAGAAAATACCTAAGAACATTTGTAGAAGTAATCTAATTTATAAATGGAAAACTTCGAAGTAGATAGCGTTCAAGAAGGTGCCGAGGGAATAGATCCGTCGGCTCTCGAACGTGCCCAGGAAAAAGCACGTGAAAACGCTAAACAAGCTAAAAAAGATAAATCAAAAGAAGCAAAGCAAAAACAAAATGAAGGAGCTTTGTATGATATTGTATTACAAGTAATTGATCACCTTGGTTATAACCATGAGCTTTCTAGACTTCTTGTTCAGGCCATGAGTTATAATGTTCCATCTAAAATTATCTTAGCCTCGGTGGCTTTGATTTTTGACTCTATCCAAGAATATATGGGTATGAATTTAATCAAAGATGAAAAAGATTCCAATTTCGATCAAAATAAAACACTATTGCCGCAAATCCAAAACCAAGATATGAATCTCAAAGTTAAGCTTAACCTTAACGAATGGTTATCTAACTTTGATTCAATCATTTTTGAGGATCCGAAGTTTAATTTCCAAAAAGTCTTAGATCCATACACTAAAGACACTCTTAAAAAACCTTTAATTGAGCTTTTAAGCTATTCTAATCAAGAATATTTCCAAAGGGAAAATGTTGATTTTAATCCACAAAATGTGATTAATTTTATTAATCTATTTTCAGAAAATATAATTGATAGACTAGTTAAATTCAAAGATAATCAATTCGAGTTAGAAGCTCAAAATACTCCTAAAGAAGATGTAAATTTTGAAGATGACCCAAACAGTTGATCAGGAATATATTGTAAATAAACTCCAAGAAAATTTAGACAAAGACGCAGTTGTGGAAATTAAAAGTCGCGATAAAGCATTTAAGCATTTAGAATTTTACATTACATCTTCCCAGCTAAGCAAAATACCTTTAATTAAAGCTCACAGAAGCGTATTAAACATATTTAAAGATGAATTAGATCAAAATTTAATTCATGCTATTTCAATCACTATAAAAAAATAATATGAATTCTTTCCAAGAAATTGAAAATTTAATCAAAACCAATAAAGTCGTTTTATTTATGAAAGGCGAAAAGAACCAACCTGAATGTGGATTTTCAATGCAAGTCGTTGAAATCTTAAACGAATTAGATGCTGATTTTTATTCAGTTAATGTTTTAACCAGACCCGATATCCGTAAAGATCTCAAAGAATATTCATCTTGGCCTACTTTTCCTCAACTTTATGTTGATGGGGAATTAATTGGCGGAGCTGATATTGTAAAATCTTTATATATGGATAGCGAACTTGAGAAAATTCTTTTTAACTAAAACACTCAGATGGAAGCAAAACCAACCAAAATCACTAAATACTGGCGTATATCTCGAATCCTAGAGGAGTTTCCCGACTCAGTCGAGGTTTTTATGGAATACGACCTAGATTGCGTTGGCTGCTCAGCTTCATCCACTGAAAGATTAATTGACGGATTAAAGTCTCACGACTATAGCGATCAAACCATTGATGAAATAATGCAAAGATTAAATCAAATTGCTGATTTACAATTCCAAGAAAGCTTAAAAGATCAAAGCAAACTCCTAAAAGAATTAAAAATCCAAGAAACTGATGACTCATTTTTAATAGGGGACTTTGAAATTCACAAATCCGCTTTCAATGCTATTATTCAATCCAACAAAAACAAAAAAATCTTTGAAATAAAACTCCAAGCCTCAGGCTGTAGCGGATTTGAATATCAGTTAAATTTTGTAGAAAACGCAAATCAAAGTAATCAAATCTTTGAAATCCAAGATCTAAAGATCAGTTTGGACTATTACACCTATGAAAAATCCAAAGGTGCAAAATTATATTTTAAACAAGATTTAATAGATTCAGGACTAAGAATAGAAAACCCAAACCAAAAAACAAAATGCCAATGCGGTAAATCGATTGGATTTTAATGTATTTAAATAAAAAAGTGGGGTGACTGATGGGGCTCGAACCCACGGCCCCCGGGACCACAACCCGGTGCTCTAACCAACTGAGCTACAATCACCATAAAAGTAAATTAATTTTAAACAAACTTGCCCTAAAAAGCAAGCTATTTTAATTTAAATCTTTACATTTACAAAGCTAAAGAAAATACAGAAAATATAATAAATTCAGAAAGAAAAACTATATAAATCAGCAACAAAAAAAGCTCTCCAGTGAATTGTCCTGCTAACTTGAGCAAAGGATATATAAGGAGAGCAAGGGCTGTAAGGAGATTCAAAGAGAAACCTTAAATTCCTTACAACCATTATAGCAAATTCTCTAATTTTTTAAAGCCCTACTACTAAAGAATTTTTTCTACTGTAAAGGTCCACCCATTAGAATCATTTTGGAGATTTGTAATTCTATACACACTTGTCAAACCTCGTAAACTCTGGGGATTCACATTTAATTTGTAAAAAGTTTTAGGATTCAATTCACTATTGGAATAGCTTGGTTTAACCGTAATTTGTGTAGCACTATCTCTAGTGTTAGTAAAACCACTAGCAGCTTGTCTAGGCTGAGTAGTCGGCTGTGGCGGATTCGACCTAGTACCTGATTGCGGAGCAGCTGCAGTTTTTCTTCTGTAGTAAGTATATCTTGAATCTGCACCTGACGGCTTTGCTGTAACTTCATCAAAATCAGGTGCTAGTCTACTTCTTAGATTAGGATTATTGGCCATAACCTTAATATAATCCTGTCCTCTAAGTCTTGTTGGAGAAGTAACTAGACGATAATCTGCTTCAGTTATTGTTGTTCTTTGAGTTTCGGGAGGGGTAGAACTTCCGCCACTTTGTCCGCCACCACCGGAAGATGGTGTTCTTCGAGCTCGTACTGGAGTTGTACTAATTACTCTTGAAACAGCGCTTGTAGAACTTGACTTGTATTGGGCAGTATAGGCAGTAATATATTGGGTGAATCCTGCAACGGTTAAATCATATTCACTTCCAAATAAAGTTGTCATATTGAAATTTTCAACTCCATGTCTTTTAAGTGTAAATAACACAGCAGCAAATCTGAATTGGGTTGCTAGTAAACGTCTTTCAATCGTATTTAATCCTGTTTGTGTCCTTAAGTACTCTTCACCTGCATCATCAAAGTCTTCGTAAATTGTTGTTCTTTCTTTTAAAATATTAGTGTGAGATTCACTCGAAGTTCTAATTGCTGAAGCAATTGCATTAATCTTACCAAGAGTAGAGGTGTTTGGATCATTCAAAATAGACACAAAACGTCTTGGATTGAACTCTAAAAGCTTAGATATCATACCTTTTGTAGAATCTAACAAACCAAGAGAGTTCGAATACTCAAGTAACGTATTTAATGAAATTACTTGATTCTGATTCAATTGAGCTTCTTGTGGTAACATAGCATTAATTTCATCTCGGGTAGCTTCACCTGATAAAATTGAAATAAATCGTTGAGACAATGGAATGTTTTCAAATAAATCTCTATAAATTAAACCATATGGATGAGGATATCTATCAGATATCAGAGATTTCAAATTAGAGTTAATGTGACTTCTAAATCTTTCAGATCCAGATAATTGATCCTCCGTATATTCGAATGCAACCGAATATCCAATAAACAATTTGGTTCCAGCTCTATTTGTTCCAGAAAAAACCAGAGTACTATTCCATTTATTTGAATCCGGATAAATTGCTTTCACCCTATCTCTTGCAGCAGTCAATAAATTTTGAACTTCAGTAACATTTTTTCCTCGGATGTCCAATTCAAATGAGACATATCTAGCACCAGTCACATCCACAGACGAATTAAGTACAGAAGAAGAATCAATTGAATTGTTTGGATTCACTGCGAATAAGGAACTATATGGATGATTAACAGGAAGGTTTTCAAGAGATTCAATTTGCATTCTAAGCATATGATTTCTATCGTTATCATCTATATCACCATCTAATTGTCTAGTATGTTCTGTATACTCAACTAAAGGTTTATTTGCATCTGTTTCAGCTACGGTTTGTATTTCATCTCTTGTAACCGAAGTATTAACCTCATCTCGGGCAGAGTTGGAGTTTAGAAGATCTTCAAGTTCTGAAGAGTTACGCATTAGCATAAACATACCTTCAAGGAAAGTTTTACTTGAACTTGATTGAAGTAAAAAGTGATACGTTACAGTTGAGTCATAATCAGCAGTTCTATTTATTTCAAATTTTTCAATTAATTTCGGAATAACAACTTCTAATCCTTGTTTAACCTTTGGATCTGAAGAAATTGATCCCAAAATTAATTTTTGACTATTACCACCAGATTTAAAAGCGTGAATCACATCTCTAAATTTTAATCCAGCAAAATTATCATGTCTCACCAAAGAGTCAATAAATCCTTCGATATTTTCTTGATTAGCTGGTGATCTTGTTTCAGCTTCAGAGAAACCACAAATTTGTCCAATCAATGTAGTTGCCCTAGCGGCATTATCTCCACCTAATAAACTATTGATTTTTCGAGTTTCCATATAACTTCTTCCAGTTTGCAACTTGGTTCCCAAATGTGTAACAATCGGAGCTGCAACCCCACCAATAATTAGTGTTTTAAATAAAGCTCGAGCTTTAGGAGGAATGTTGTTCCCTAAGGCTCTACCAATTACCAAAGCTCCAATAAGACTAAAAGCTTTCTCTGCTCCTGATAATTTTTGAAAATTTTGTAAAGCGCCAGCGGGAAGTCCATTAATTGAACTTAACATACCAAATCCAGATTCTGGATTAGTTAATTCTGAGGCGCTAGCACTAAAATTGGTAGCAGCCGTAGATCTTGTGCTATAGGTCACCAAAATACGACAAACATGGGCTAAGGTCTTACAAGCCTCTTCTCTATTTTGTCTGTTTTGTGAACTTTCATCAGTTGACTCTTGTAAATCATCAATTATTGTTCTCAACACAGACGCCAATAAAGTGTCTGGTTCACACATATTAATACATCTAAGCACATGCATCGCAAACTCATCATCTGCCACAAAACGTTGAGTTAATTGCTCAGTAGATTGAGAAGTTAATAACCCCCAAAGAACACTACCATTATAGCTAAAAGCAGGAGTTTGGAATTTATAAGTTAAAATATTTATATTAGTTGGTTGAAGTAGTCTAATTTCTAAATTACGTTGTTTTTCCGGAGTTGGAAACCTCTGAGTCCATTGATCAATAACAAGATTTAAGTTTGCAGGCAAAGTTATCCTTGGAAACCTTGCTTCAAATAGAACCTTAAATCTAGTGTATGGAATGTTATACAAACGGTTACTTAGACCTGAAGCACTTCCTCCTGTTTCTGGAACGTAGTCTGGATTTAAAGTATTATGAAGAATGAAATCTAAAAGAGATACTTCTTGACGACCTATTTTAATTTGTTGAGTTAATCTAACAGGGTTTAAATAGTCAGGTTCTCCGTTTCTAGATTCAAGGGCTCTTTCATTAGTATAATTTCGCTCTGTAGATTGACGAGGACCTGAGCTTGAGCTTCCTGTAAAGAAAATCAATTTACTTTCTTTGTGAAAGTCATTGGAGCAAAGGTTGGAATTACGAAATGGAATCGGTTTCATGAGGGTAAAGGTTAAATGTATTAAAAAATTAAAATATTATTAAAATCTAAAGACTTAAATCTTTCGATATAATTCTAAAATCTTCTCAAGTAGTGAATCAAGCTCAATAGTTAAGATTTCATCAATGCGAGGATTATTAGCTGCAAATCCAAGATACACATCTAAAGGATTTGTATAGGGGCTAAAAACTATTTCGTTCTGAGCATCAATTAAATCTTTTTTATCAAGTGCAAACGCAGTAGCGTTCATGATTGCCTGTGAAAACATTTCATGAAATTCGACTCTTAGTAAATCCTGCTCATCGCTTGCAAGACTATAAAAACCTATTTCTTTATCTAATCTAACTAAAAATTCTTCGAAGGCTTGATCTAAATTTAAAACGATATTATTGAAATCGTAATGTGTTTTATTTTCCATAGTTCTTTATTATTTTTTCTTATTAGTAATGTATCTCCAGGCGTTAACACTATGATTTGAGATTCTATTTCCGGTCAACCAATCAATAACTTTAAATGGAATCCCTACAAAAGTTTTAGTAATAGGCTTTAAAACGAAATCATACGTTCCTCTTGCAGTTTTACCAATAATCTTAGATGTTCCTCTGGTAAATCTTCTAGATCTGTATCCTATTTTAGAGTAGTTTCCAAATCTTCCAATTTGATATCCAGATTGATTTTGTAGTTTTTCATAGTCTTTATAAGAAACACCAGAATTAATAAGTGCATCAGAATAAGCTCTATTAGCATTATACATTTGATACAAAGTATCAGAATACGATGTTCCTTGAGAAATAATCGAAGCTGTATAATTCATCTCATCCGTTGCATGTCGGGTAGCACCTAATAAATATTGAATTTTTTGAGAACGAGTTTTATTTGAATCATCAATTTCAGATAAAGCTATCGCAGCTTTATAATTAGAATAACCATTTATGAATATATTTACCTGTCTTTGAAGCCTTGGAAATCCAGTTCTAGAGATTGCTAAAATACATTGATTACCATTTTCGTCTAAAGATTTATAATCTCCTGAATAAATCACTTGCAGGGTAGATACCAATCTTGCGATTGCTTGAGGGTTTAACATTCTTTTTGATTTTGTAATCAATCTATCAAACTGTTCAATACTATGAGCCTGACAAGCTTCTCTTAAGATATTAGCATCAATATCAGGATGATGCTTTAAAACATCTTGAATAGCAAAAGTTAATGACTCTTCAAATGTTAAGGTTTTTAATGGAAGATCAACATTATGTAATTTTTGAGACAATTCTCCAAAGTTTTCAATGCCTGCTCTAAATTTAGATTTTAAATCTAATTTAATAATTTTACTAGAGGCTGCTAAATCCAAAGCTTTTGTACTTGGATTATTAATACCTGCCACTTGAAAATCTCTTTCTGCTGTAAATCTAGCAATCGACATAGCCATAGAATCAACGCTATCAAAATTACTAAGCGCAGGTGTAGCTACTGCACCAAATGTTAAATTTCTAACAATCTCTCTTAATTCTGCATTATTTCTAAATCTCAAAGTTGGATATTCTATAAACTTAGGATTAGAATCAGCATCCATAAAATTTACTCTTGACCGTGGGCCAACAAAAACGTCAATATCAATAGCTGGACTCAAAGCTAAACTTGCATTTAATGAGCTTACAAGTCTGGTAAGGGAATTTTCAATTTTTCTAAATGCCGAAGCAGCCTTTTGTACCTTTTCCAAAACAGTCTTATAGCCATCATGATAAGTTTTTACACCGTTAACATCAAGAGTGTGACTACCAATATTTAAAAGATCATTTAACTCTGCTTCAGAAACCTCAAGTGTATCATATGCATTCTGCAAGGTGTTATTTTCGTCAAAGGCAGAATCAATTTCAGGTATATATTCATCAAAAGTATTCCTAACTACGGACTGATCGGAATTAGGAGGTAAAAATAAATTTCCATGACGATTTAAAGCTTCTTGCAAATCTACATTAAATTGATGTGGATCCGCCTGATAGTTGCTTGAATCCGAAAGATACAAATCAAAAGCAACCAACAACAAAGTGTTATGCTCTGGATTAGTAGGATCTAATTCAACATCATTTGGTAAAAGACTATCAATAAATGCAAGACAACCATTGTTATCAAAAAAACTAGCAAGGTTTACAGGGTTTGAAAGCCCTTCTTTTTCGTAAAAAGCTATTACACCATTTGAAAAACTTTCTTTTAAAAAATTAGCAGCATCACGCAGAACTAAATTATTGGTTCTTGCAGCAGCAACCCCAACATCTCCAAGTAAAGTTTCAAATGTAGATCTATAAACTTCTGCTTCAAAAGAATCTTGTTGTTCTTCAAATGATTCAAAAGCGGTTAAAATTTGCTCATAAACTGGTTCAATTTCAGTTTCATATTCATCTTCATTGAAACCATAAGCAGTTTTCAAATGGCCTACAGAATTTTTATTTAATAATTTCAAAGCCCTATGAAAACCATCGTTCAATGACGAATATACAGAATTATTCATATGACGAATTTTATTAGGCTGGTTTATTCCAAGTCCCATTGTTAAAGTTCTATCTAACATATTAGCTGCTTTTTCATATTCTCGTGCAGAAGCAACTGAATTTTTACTTTCTAATTCTGGCTTAATACTTGCAATTGAAGTATAGGCGTTAGCATTTCCATATTTACTAGAAGACCCACCTCCTGAACGCTTAAATTTTCTTACCATATTTAATAATTTAAATTATCATTAATTCTAACATATTATACCAAAATTTACAAGTATTAAGTATTAAAATTTGCATTTGACAAGAAAAAAAGCTATATTTTTTGCAAAATTTAACAATCCAAAATGAAGATTGAAAAAAATTTAACAGCCAAGGCTGAAATTGAATTAAAAGTTACCTTAGACTCCAAAGAGATAGAAAGTTATCTTGACCACGCCGCAAAAGAATTTGCAAAAAACGTGCAAATCAAAGGGTTCAGAAAAGGACATGTTCCAAGAAACATAATCGAACAAAATTACGGAAAAGAAATTTTAGTAGACGTTATGTTGGATCTTAAACTTTCAGACATCTATCAAAAAGCTCTAGTTCAAGAAAAAATTACTCCTATTTCTTCTCCTAAAGTAGATATTTTAGATAGAGAAAAACTAACTATCCAATTTACAACTGCTTCAGAACCACAAGTTGAAACTAAAGATTTAGCTAAAGTTAAAGTAAAATTAGAAGACAAAAAAGTTGCTAAAAAAGACGTAGATCTTGAATTAGAAAACATGTTACTAAGATTTGCTGAAGTTAAAGAAGTTGAAAGAAAATCAAAAAACAAAGACGAAGTAGTAATCAACTTCGAAGGATTCGATGAAAAAAATAAAGCAATCAACAACACTAAAGGTGAAAACTACCCACTAAAACTTGGATCTAATAGCTTTATCCCAGGATTCGAAGAAGGATTGGTTGGAACAAAAAAAGGTGATAAAAAAGATTTAGAACTAGAGTTTCCAAAAGATTACCATGCTAAAGATTTACAAGGTAAAAAAGTTACTTTCAAAGTAGAAGTTCTTAAAGTAAACGAAACAACTCTTCCAGAGCTTAATGAAGAAATGATTGAAAAAATTTCTCATAAAAAACAATCAAAAGAAGATTTCTTAAAAGATCTAGAAAAAAGAATCCAAGAAAGAAATACTCAACAAGCTAAAGCTAAAGCTGAAGAAGAACTATATTCTAAATTTTTAGAAAAAGCTAAAGTTACAGTCTCAGAACTAATGATCAAAGACGAAGAAGGACAATTAACAAGAGAGCTACAACAAAATGCTCAAAGAATGCAAATGCCATTTGATAGCTACAAAGAAATTCTTGCTTCAAAAGAAGGTAAATCATTTGAAGAATTTTTATCTAAACAAGCTACAGAAAGAGTTCAACTTAGAGCAATTATTCAAAGCTTAATGGTAGAGCATAAAATTGAAGTTCTTGACAAAGATTTAGACGCAGAAATTGCTAAAAAATCAAGCGAAGCTCCAAAAGAAATTCAAGATCAAGTTAAAGAGTATTATAACTCTAACCCACAAGCAAAAGACGTACTAAGAAACCAAATGAAATTAGATGCATTACTTAGTAAATTCATGTAATTAAAAAATCTTTTTCTTAAATTAAACCTAGGCAATTCATCCTAGGTTTTTTAATTAAATAAATTTGTCAAACTGCCAAAATGCAGTTGCAATTATATTAAAATATTCATATTATAAAGTTACGAATAAAATATGTATACATGTTAAAAAATCTATTAACTTCCAAAGTCCGAATAGATCTTATCCGAACATTTATTGAAAATAACGAGTCAGAGTTTTATATTAGAGAGCTTACTAGAAATCTAGACCAACAAATCAACGCCATTCGAAGAGAGTTAGAAAATTTAAAATCAATTAACTTTTTAACCTGCCGCGAAAAAAATCGTAAAAAATATTACAGTCTTAATAAAAAGTTCCTTCTTCTTAATGAACTCAAAGGTTTTGTATGCAAAACAAATCCTGATGTAATCAAACTTTACACCCAACTAAATAAAGTAAAGGAAATCGAAAAAGTGATTTTAATTGGAACATTTATTCAAAGAGAAGATCCAGTTGATATTTTAGTAGTAAGTGACCTTGATTCACAAAATGTAATCAATGCCATAGATAGCTTAATTCAAGTTCCTGCCAAAATAGCAGTCTTAACATTTGATGATTATCGTTATAGAAAATCTGTAAACGATAAATTTCTATCGCAAATTGAAGAAATTCCTGATAAACTTGAAATTATCTCAAAAATTGACTTGTAATTTTGATTTAATTAGTTATAATTGCACTAATCCTAAGTTATAAAAAATGAATCAAGCATTAATTAACTCAGTTTCTAAAAAGAACCTTAAAGCTGTTCCTCAAATTAAAGTAGGTCAATTAGTTAAAGTTTACCAAAAAATTAAAGAAGGGGAAAAGACTAGAACTCAAGTTTTCCAAGGCTTAGTTATTAAAATGAAAGGTCAAAAAGGAATCAACCAAACCTTTACTGTTAGAAACATTGTTTCTGGTGTTGGTGTAGAAAAAATCTTCCCAGTACATTCAGACAACATCGAAAAAGTTGAAATTATTAGACAAAACAAAATCAGAAGAGCAAAATTATACTACATGAGAGAAAGAACTGGTAAATCAGCTCGTCTTAAAGGTGTATCGGATGATTTTGAAGCTTTGAACCAAATTATAGATACTGAATCTATTTACAAAGATCTTCCACAAAGCGAAGTTGCTGCGCAAGAAGAGGTAAAAGAAGAAGCACAACCCGAATCTACTCCTGAAGCTGCAAACGAAGCAAAAGCTGAAGAAGCACAAGCTCCTGCAAAAGAAGAAGAAAAATAAATTTCACAAAAAATTTTCAAAAGCTCTACATTTAGAGCTTTTTTTATTTCAATTTTTCCCAAGGGTTTCCTGGAATTTCTTTAAAATCAACAAGCTGAGAATTAAACTTAAAATTTTCAAGATTTTTAATATGATTAGAATGCAGATCAACTACATTTTTAAAGTTATAAGTATTAAACAACCCTTTGACTTTTGATGCATATGAAAGGGCTAATCCAGGAATCTTATTTTTAAGACAAAATAAACAAGCATGCAAACGCATACAAGCAAAATATTTAACTTTAGGCAGTATCTCTTTTAATTCATGAGCCAATAAATAATCTTCACCTAAAGATTTAAAAACTTCAGAATCCAATTTAGCATCAAAAGCGCAATATAATTTTTTAAGCCCTAGATTTTTAGCTTTCATGCTTAAAATTTTATCAATTTTTTTGATTTTATTTAAATCAATATCTTTATAAGTTCTATAATTTATTAGCAGGTATTTTGGCTCTTCAAATTCAATTTTTGGAAAGTTTAACTCCAATGCTAAATCTTTGGATTGCTGAATATTTTTCAATCCAGCTAAGTTTAAATATTCATAAGACTTAAAATCTCTAACTGTTATCAAATCAACCTTACTTAAAATCTTTGCAAATAAGAATCCAGGTTTAGATGAAAAGGAATGTCCAAGCAAATAAACCTTTTTCTTTAGCAAGAAAGCTAAAAGCAAAATTGGCATCCAAATAATAAAAGATTGAATTTTATCAGAGTTAAATAATCCACCCCCGCCAAACAACACAGTCTTGCAATGGTATACTGCTTTAAACGGTTGTATGTATCTGTTAACGCTAAACATAGATCTAATCCCCGCGGGGAAAGTACAAAAATCAGAGTTTTCTGGTGATAAAACCTTATAAGATTTATCTTTTAAATTCTGCTTACAAGACTTAAGCAGTAAGTCATCTCCGTAATTTCCAACATTGTAGTTACCAACAATTAAAACATCGAATTTATTCATAAATAATTACTTAAAAATGAACTTCTGTGAAGATAGGTAATAGGGGATTCTTTAATTTCTTGAATATGTTTTTTGGTTAAATACCCTTTATGAGATCTAAAATCAAAGCTAGTAAATCTTTCAGATTCAGATTCCATAAGTTTATCTCTATAAACCTTAGCAATCACAGAGGCTGCCATTATTGATTTATGCTTTGAATCACCCTTAATCACGGTTTTACAGTTTGAAATTCCATAATCTAAATTACCATCAATAAGTAAAAAAGAATCTTTAAATTTACTTCTTACATTTGATGCTAAATTTAAAAAAGAAAGTTTTAAACTCGCAGCCATTTTGATTGAATCAATAGTCTTAGAAGGACATACAAAAATAAAAAATGTTTCATTTTTAATTAATTGCTCTGCTAAAATTTGTCTTTTTTTGGGAGTAATTTTTTTAGAGTCATTTAAAATTTCATAATCCATTAAAGATTCAGAATCCAAACAAGCACAAACCACTAACGGTCCTGCTACGCATCCGCGACCAACTTCATCAATACCAAATGTGAAAGAGGATTTAGAATTCATATCCTTGTGGGTGTTTATGCATTACTGACTTAGATGCTAACATATTTCCATTTTTCACACAATCTTCAATAGGATATTGATTTAAATAATAATCCATAAATCCAGCTCTAAAAGCATCTCCAGCTCCAGTGGTATCCACAGGATGATCAAAACAATCAACTTCAATACTTTGAAAACAATCGTGTTTAATACTATAAACCAATACTGGTTTACATGATTGTGTCACAATTAAATAATCAATACACCCAAGCAATTCGGTATGGGAAAGTTTTAAAGTATTTATAACAAAGTTATATTCTAGCTCATTTAAAAATAAAATTTCAGCACCAGAAATAGCTTGATAAAAACTTTCAGGTTCTGAAATGTAATTATTTAATTGCTGACCTGGATCAAAGGCAAAAGGAATATTATGTACTCTACAAAAGTCAGCATTTGCATTCATTACCTTGATCACATCAGCAGAAATAAACATAAAATCAATTTTGCTTGGATCTGGCATCTCAAGTCTAAATTCAGAATCTGAGTAAATACCCATTGGTACAAAAAATATCATTTGATTGTTATTCCGATCCGAAAACATATAGGCAGTAGAAGTCAGTGAATTTTCAACTAAAGAAACTAAAGAGGTATCAATTCCAAGTTTAAAAAAATGATCAAGATAACCTTGACCATCTAATGAGCCTAATAATGATAAAATTTGAAATTTAATATTTGATTTATGTAGTCCATAAGCAATATTTCCAACACAACCACCAAATGTAACTTCCTGAGATTGTCCAAGTAGTGAAAAATCAAAAGGGGATTGAGTTTTTGATAAGTCTTTAAAGTTGGAATCAACTTTTACTATCCGATCATACGCTAGATGGCCGGATAAGACGAGATTTTTCATATAAATAGTTAATTTTATTTTCAATTAAATAATCATTCACAGTTTTAGAAGCATCACTTAAAGAGCTAATAGTACCAGTGTCAGCCCAAATATGATCTAATTTAAAGGCTTTTAGCTGACTATCATCTAAATACTGTTTAATAATATCTGTTACTTCATATTCACCACGAGCTGAAGGTTCAAGATTTTCAATCTTTTCGAATATAGTTTTATCAAACAAATAAAAACCAGTAATAGCATTATTACTTCTTGGATTTTCAGGTTTTTCTTCAACACTAATCACATTCATATTTTCATCAAGTTCTGCCACCCCAAATCTTTCAGGATCTTTGACTTCTACAGTATGAATCACTGATCCAGATTTAAAGTTATTAACAGAATCTTCAAAGTTATCAAAAAACAAGTTATCACCTAGAATAACAGCTACATCATGTCCTTCACAAATGTGCCGACACTCATTAATAGCGTGAGCAATACCAAGTGGTTCTTCTTGAATAACATAAGTTAAATTGCACCCGAATTTTCGACCATTACCCAATAGTTTTGTAAAATGAGAAAAATGATCAGTATTTGCAACTAAAATTATATCCGTGATTCCTGCCGCAATTAAAGTTTTAATTGGATAAAGAATCATTGGTAAATTATGAATTGGAAGGATACTTTTTGGTAGAGCATGAGTCAACGGTTGCAATCTTGTTCCTCGTCCTCCACATGGTATGATTCCTTTCATAGGTCATAATTTATTAAATAGTCTTTTAATGCTAATTCCAGAGGTCTTAGCTTTCTAATATTATAGCTATTTAAAACCGAATTCAAAGGCCTATTAACCTTAGAATCGAAGACTTGACTTGACACTTTATTAACCTTGTTAGGTAAACTTAAAACAATGAAAGACATTTGAGTTAAGTCAAACCAGGAAACACAAGAATCATTAACCAAATGAAAAACCCCATTCTCATGTGAATCTATATTATCAAGCACGTATTGAGCAATATCAATTGTAAAAGTAGGCGATCCAAATTGATCATTTACAACTTTAATTTCTTGATTTTCCAATGCTCTATTAACCATAAAAGAAACAAAATTTTGCTTAAAAGGTCCAAAAAGCCAAGCCGTTCTAAATATACTAACCTTAGAATCCAAAGAAAGTGCTAATTGCTCACCAATTGATTTAGTTATACCATATCTATTAATTGGATTTCGAACATCAGATTCTCTGTACGATTTTTTTTGACCATCAAACACATAGTCAGAAGAAAATGTAAGCAGTCTAAATTTATATTTCTTTGAGAGTTTTGACAATTCAAAAGGCAAATAAGCATTAAGATTTAAAGCTAAATCAAATTCTTCATCATTTACCTCAATTGCTTTAACATCATTATGTCCCGCACAATTAATAACAAAATCAGGTTTATGTAGGACAATAAATTTCTCTAAATCATCTATATTCAATAAATCAATATCTTTTCTTGATGGAAACAGAAAATCAAATTTGTAATTTTCTGAAAGATACTTAAAAGCTGAGCCTAATAATCCAGTTGAGCCTAAAACTAAAACTTTAGTTTGCATAAAATTCATTAATTTTAGCTAATAAATCTTCTTTCGATAAAAGTTCAACATCTTGTGAATTTCTAAATTTGAGTTCAAATTGATTATTTTC
>Ga0181590_10001052_pt1 | contig 23242 bp, 19 predicted proteins | sample 071ome_34_FD_132446 | JGI IMG/M metagenome (GOLD analysis project Ga0181590, IMG submission 132446) | Coastal salt marsh microbial communities from the Groves Creek Marsh, Skidaway Island, Georgia - 071411BT metaG (megahit assembly) | ecosystem: Environmental > Aquatic > Marine > Intertidal...
AATGTCACGACCGGGGAGCTCTCCGCCGCGCGACTCCCCAACAAGACCGCGTGGACGGCGGGGCAGTTCCTCAAGTACAACGGGACCACCCTCGTGACCGAGGAGGTCCAGGCCTCGGGAGGGCTACTCTTTCTCAGAAGTGATTGATAAAGACACATATGATTCACTTCCAGAGGCTGAACGTGGGTACAGTGGTGGAGTAACCAATGACAAGGTCATCAATGAGTACTATATTGATTACCCTGATGGTTCCAGGCAAGATATAGCTTCTTACGAAGAGTATATTAAGTATCCGAGGCCTGTGCGTGGGTTCTTTGAACCTGTTGAAGATGGTACAACAGACTATTACATTGGAAACAAGAAAGTTTCTGAGGAAGTTTACAATGAATCTACTTCTGATGACAAGTATACATTACCAGGTATCAAGACAGAGACTGTCATGATTCCTAAATACCAGATACGTTATGTTGATTCTACTGGTAAGATTTTATCAGGTGAGGAAGAATACAACACTAAGAAGTCTTCTGGTGAATCTGTGTATAAGGCGGCATTTGTTGGATGCACATACCACTGCGGTTAATTGACTATCTTCCTCCCCACCCTTCATACCATCTTTTTTACTACGATGTATACAGCATTTAACAATTTAATTTTCCGATTGTCGAAGAGGCTGTATAGCGGATAGACTGAAGTGGCAATCCTTCAGTCATTTTCGTTTTCTCCTAATGTTATAAGACAACATGCCAACCGAAATGACAATGTAAAAAACTACTTCCTACACGCTTTTCAGCCTGAGAAGCGAAAAAACAGAGTGAAACCACTCAAGGTGTATAAAACGGGAAATTAAAATGTTAAAAGTATTAGATACATCATCACATACAAAAAATGTGTCTACAAATAATAGAGTTCGTGTAACAAACGATGACCACCACTAACAATCCGTACTACACTTATCTCGCCAAGATACCATCCATTGCCATCGTTGCACCCAAACCCACCAAAAAACAAACCCCCCATTTCCGTTTCACATGTATAACTGCACCAAAATACGAAGCCCTCATTTCCAAGTGTTATCTTGGAGACAGTCCTCTGTATTACGACAATGTTATGGCAACAGCCCCCCGTAAACTCCTCCCTCCCACGGCATGGAAACCAGAAACCATACAATATATCTACTCCCATCTCAAAGACCCCACTGTCCAATATATTGTCTTCCCCGCACTTCTTGATGAAATTATTACTAAGAAATGCCCCGCACCCCAGTCCAAAAAGCCCCAACCTCCCTCTCATCCCGTATTCTTTGCTTATCACAAAACCACAAGCACATTAGAACTATGGGACTTTAATTACGCCAAGACACAGTCTGCACTTCATTATGACAGCACTGTCTCTATTATGACTACATTTATGAAAGCCCTCCTTGGTACATTTGGTATGGAACTGTCATCCGCCTCCATCGCTATTCCAACAATCCCAGAGGATAGATATGCCCGGCTTAAAGAACTTGTCCAAAAAGCCCACTACCACCATCTCTATCAGTCATTCTTGGTAAACTTTATTGCCACCCGCGTACGTTATTTTAAAAAGGACGCATCCGAAGAGACCAACATAAAACGCACCACTCTTGTGATAAGCCGCCGTGTCATCCCTCTAAAACGCCAGACATCCATACACAAGTATCTTGATGTCTACACTCAATTCAAGACACATCTTGCTCTTCATCAAGAGAGTATCCAAACACCACGATACTACAATCCTCGTTTCCCACCTCCTCCCATGTGCGAAGAAGGTGCTTACTACGACTTTTATCGCGAAATATGTGAACCCTTGCATGCTCCCGTAGTTGTTCCGAAAGGCACATACCAAAAAAACAAACCACTTCTTTACAAGAACAACATTCTTCACTACTACACATACATCGCTCTCTACTTCCTCCAGAAATACACAAACCTCGCCATGATTGTGCCTAAGTACAAAGTGCAACCTCATACTTATTACTATGCTCTGCGTTGGCACTACAATCCAAAACTAACGGGTCGCACTCGTTTCACACTCAAAACACCTCCCTCCTATGAACGTTTCTTGAAGAAAGCAATGAAAGACCCCCGTGTACGTTTTATTCCCTTCATATTAGCACTTAAGGGCACTGATGCTTCTATGCATGCCAACCTCATTCTTATAGATAAAACTAATCAGACGGTAGAGCGATTTGAACCCAATATGGGAGGATACGTGTCTAAGGAAGATGATCGCACAATTAACGAAACCGCTCTTGACAAACAAATTACAGAGTTATTTGCCCCCTATCAATTACGCTTTGTCCCTACTTCTGAAACGTGTCCCATTGGAATGCATCACATTGAATGGTTTGAAAAAACAGATAATGTCTTTGACGTAGGAGGGAACTGCGCTCTTTGGACTATTTACCTGTTGGAACTTCGCATTGCCAACCCTGATGTACCTCCGGCGACGGTGACGAATTACGCCATACAGGAGATTTCCAAGACGGGTAGTTTTAAACACTTTGCCAACCAATATGCAGATTACCTCATTCGCGTCTCTAAAGAAGCTCGTAGTAAACAAATGGGACTGGTGCCCCCTGCCAACCCAGTGGCCCCTGCCAACAACAATACCGCTACCGCTCCCACGGCGATACCGGATCTAAAAATAATAATGTCGTAATACACAACTTACATTTTCTCATACATTTTTTCTTCTACAATAAGCGCTCTATACTAATTCAAAGCCTTAAGTATAAAAACAAAATCCTACACAGGCTCACTTCAAACCAAATTGTAAATCGTGCATAAACCGGTTGATGCGTTGGTGTGTGACTTGTGGCATTACAACGACATGCGAAATGGTCTTATGACTTGCTATTTGCCACTTGCGACACACGTCAATATTGGTCACTTTCGGAAATACCACAGTAATACTATTATTGTTCCGCCAGCAATTTTTAACTCCGCGTGATCGCATGCATTCCACCATGTATTCTGCTCTCTCTAAACAATCCACGGCACTCTTTCGCAAACCATCTTTTCCATATTTTTCCATAACATTGTGCATAAAAAGAGCGGCGTGACCGTTACGAGATCCCATAATAGTATTATCTATAGAGCCAATGTATTCCACGGAACAGTTGGTAACAAAACGCCGTTCTGTCATAAATATACCACATGGAAATGGTACACCGAGCATCTTATGCCCACTTACAGAGATACTATGAACTACACGGCGATAACATGTATCTAATTCCAAAAATGGAAGAACAAAGCCCATTAACGCTGCATCTGCATGCATGTAATATTTATCAGAGTCACCCATATTATACTTGTTTAGAATACGTTGTAGCTCCCGAGGATTATCTATAGCTCCTTTCATCGTAGTACCGAATGTGACACACACTATTGCAGGTTTGTCTTTATCCAATTGTTTCTCAAAGTCATCGTAGTCCATCTCTCCATTCTCTCGGCACTTGATAATTTTGCTATTCATTTGCAACATCTTGGCAATCTTTGTTATAGAGTAATGGCTCTCTTCGGAATAATACAATACTCCATCGGGAAAGTTCTCTCTCGCAAGTAAGAGACCTTGCATATTGCCTTCTGTGCCGCTATTTGTGATATAGCCCCACACATTAGACCAATCAAAATTCCACAACTCGGCAAAGAACCTCAACACTTCTCTTTCCTCCTTTTTGGTATTCATGCTATACAAACCATCTACAAAGGGATCTCCCACATTGTTGAAGTTATAGGCAAAAGAATTAATACCCGCGTCATTCTCTTGGTATAATTCTTGAAACGTATGTATCGTATTACATGGGTATCCGATGCAATGTTCTTTCGCTTCTTTCCAAGATGCAATTCTCGAAGTCCAATCATATTCATCTGTGTCTGTCATAATTATAACGGTTGTGTATGTGCAAAAATAATATAGTGTATCATCATCTATATACTAATTCTCTAAATGCTTCTCTGTACATTGCACCTGCACCATCTTGTGAAAAATTTGCCAAACATCTTCGTATAATCGGAAAAAAATTGACAAACCGGATATCACCACGATAAGACTTCATTGTGCTAATAAGCTCAACATTCAACAATACCTGCAAACTCTCGCAAAAATGGCTCCTTCTACCACCAAGATCTGCTCCAACATCGTGGGGTCTATTGACAACCTCATGATGGAGGCGTGTCTCTCTGCTTTTGAGAAGCTCAAGATCCACCTTGATGAACACATTGAGATGGAGGGTGAGATTTCCGAGCAGCTTGACCAGTTTGAGGAAAAGCTCAAGGAGGATTTGTCTGCCTTCTCCATCATCAGCCATCTGAAGCCGGCTCTGAGTACGAACGTAACAAAGGGAAAGCGGGGTGGTAAGCGCGAGGACACTACTCCCAAGAAGAAGCGTGCCCCCAGTGCCTACAACCTCTTTATTAAGGAGAAGATGGCAGAAATCAAGGAGCAGGACTCTTCCCTTTCTGCAAAGGAGAGGATGCGTCAGGCGATTGCTCTCTGGAAGGAGAGGACACCGGATGCCAAGAATGCTCCCATGAAGTCTCCGAAGGTCCCCGATGCTCCCGTAAAGGAACTCCGCTCTTTCACCGAAGAGAACGATGTTCCTGTTCAGAAGAAGACGAAGAATGGTGCCAAGAAGGGAGGCCGTGCACCCAAGGGCGTTGCCAAGAAGCTCGTGTACGACGATGAGGAGTAGACACAACATCTACAACAACAAAACTAAATATCTATCTTGACAAAAAAATAGTATTAATGTGACAAAAACAAATAAAAATCCACTGCCCTTTTCCTATTTCACAAGTGAAGTACAAAGATAGCTTCCTAATGCGTCCATGATTTCACGGGTTATCATACCCCCGATAAATTCTTTCCACCAACAATGAGCAACTACTTTGCCTCCAGGGGTATTAAATTTATTCAGAGGGGTTAGTACGCTCTTGGCACGGAATATATCATCTTGCTGTAGCATTGCATTGATACATACTTGTTCAAAGGACCAATCCTTCCGGAAACGTTGGAACCGTTCATCCTCTTCGGGCATAGCATAGATGCGTTCCAGAATGGCACGTACATCTGCGGTCTTTTTTATCATCATGAACCCCCCATTTACGGTCTGTTCAATATCCGCCAGAGACCGCCCTTCCATGGTTTTAGAGGCTTCCACAAAGAAAAATTCTTTTTCACTTTCGCGGAAAGACTGTACCCATTTCATAAACTCTCCGGCATCGCGAACCCATGCATCGGTGTCTATAACTACAATGACATCATGACTCAAGAAGTCACTATCCTCTTCCTTCCACAACCGCAATATTGTATTGATTTTCGTCCACGAAGGGTGACGACCTTCTATATTTTCTACGTTTAAATAACGATATGTGATAACATCTTCAGTAAATAGTTCGCAGATACGCCGCGTCTGCAGTTTATTCATCAATGCGGTAAGTTGATAATAGCCTAACCCACATTGTTTTTCCATTGTTTTTACTGCATGCATAATAGGGTAATTGACACCAGGTCTGGGCGAAGGTTTAGGTACATCGCGAACTTCGTTGGGTAATTTCACTCGCGGAATAGGAAAATTCCTACGTTGTGTGGTGCTATTTGATACCACTACAGGTTCATTTTTCACCACCGGAGAAGCCTCGACCTGTTTTTGACCCCATCCATTCATTTTTATAAATTCCGTCTTTGCTTCTGCTGTGGTATGCGTCTCTGAAAAATGCTGGGACGGGTAAGTAATTTTGCTGGCGATACTATCTTCATGGTTAGAGCCCCCCTTCTCTTTATCTGCACTAAATAGCACAGGGTCAAGAGGGCGTGTATCTATCTGCATCATCAATGTTCTCCCCGTTACACGATCGCCGTCATTTATAGATGTGCGTCGCGGAGCGTCCCAAAAATCCATACAGGTCTTGCTCTTTTCACCGCCACCACAGATGTAATACCATGAACGTTCAAAAAAGTGACCAACTTCCGGAGCCGACGATTTTCCCCAGCTGATCTCTTCCAGAAGACGCTTCCAATATTTCAAATCCCGTTTTAGCAAACGGTCATTGCGAACAGCAAAAATAGCACCCACGCACCACCAAAAGTCACTCAAAATGGGCATACGTGCTTCTACGCATCTCTGAAACCAGTCGCCAAAGCATTCATTTTCTTTATTCGGTTCTAATTGCACACCAAGAGGATATTCTGTAATGCGGAAGGTGTATGAGGGCATATATTTGTCAAGAATTTTGGGCTTCCCTACCATGCTCTCTGAAATCCCCTTTTCCCTCGCTTCATTTATTAAGTTTAAAAAATCTTTGGCGGTCTTTATTCCGTGGTCGGTGAATTTCCCCTGTGTAAAACATGTTACTCCATTGGGGTCCAGAGTAGCATAGTTGTCTACGATATGTTGGATATATGTATGACTTTCCCTACCAATATTTTCCAACTCTATATACTTCAAAGGTACTTTTGCAGCCATTGCCGAGACATCAAATGGTTTATCGTCTTTGTTATAAAGATGTACATGTATTTGTTCACCCTCCAGTTCATGTATCCAAGAAATATCTTCTTTATATCTGGATACAACAAGTGTATTCGTTACTTTGTCCTTTAACATTGTTAGTATATGTATTTAATTTTCTAACATGAAAAAAAGTTATTACTATGACCGCAACATGACGCAAACTTTTTGATTATAATGGAGGACAAGACTGAGTGCATATTTTGCGAGAGGTGTATTCTTTTTCCGACATCCTATTTTCGCTTTCATATTTTACAATATATTTAAGACCTTCTATTCTCTCATTTAGAACCTGAATAACTTGTGTACATTCACGAGCTGTTATTTGTCTATATGATAACTTCATATTTGTGTATAAAAAAACGTATATAGAATTACATTCGTAGACGTATTTATAAAACGGTCGCTCGTTGCGTATTTGTGTAAGGAGTGTATTCATACACTCTAACTTTTCACATACGTTATTTATATTTGTCAAACTCACGTCGGCTTTTTTGCTAATTGTGCTACCCATGTATATTACTAATACTGTACTATTTTATTTTTGCGACTTTCATCCGAGATGTGGAGAGGTAGTGGGTATTTTCCATTTCCTGGCCGATAGCCTGTTTATCCGTACAAAGAATGATACGGCTAACTGTAGTTGTCGGATGTATTTTCTTCTGCCAACATTTTCTCCATCGTTTCCGCAAATCGCAAATACTTATCTGCGGTTACATAGTTCACGTTGAGTGAAGCACAATAGATAATTCTGTCTGTCACATTCTTGAACTTGCGGCTTACGTCTACGGCAATACGGGCATCTTCCAGAGATACGATTTCATTTTTTCTTGTGGAAAATACCGGAAGCTTATGAAAAGCCGCCCCCTTCGCCACAACACCATTCTGCCTTGCAGAGCCACCCGAATAGCCCCAAAGCTTCAAATGCATCATGATATGCCTTGAACAAAAAACAGAAGCCAGAGATGCTTGTTTTGACAACAGTCATAACATTCACCAATATCAATTTTTCCACTCAAACAATCCTGCTGGCGTTATTTTTATCACGAACAATCTTAATATGGCGATCTGCACATCTCTCAATTTCATCAAGATGAGAGACTACAATAACTTGTGTATATACATATAACATGCTATGAAGAAGTTCCCCTACGCGTTCAAGATGCATGTAATCACAAGAGCTAAACATTTCGTCAATAAAGAATTGGGTGGGATTTGCACCGGAGCTTCCAAGTTTCCCAAGAGCAAGACGCATGCCTAAACTACAAATCATCCTTTGAAATCCAGAGGCACGATCCAGAGGAACGCGTGTATCTGCAATCTGTATATACCAGAAAAAGTTACCCCCCTCTACTACGTCTACCCCTATGCGAACACCACCATCTGCCACCTTGCCAATAAACTGATTTGCGGCACATACAATATATTCCATTGCTCTTTCTTTGTATACCCACTCTTTGAACCCGATAAAACATCCTTCAACAAACTCCAATGTGTGCAAGCGCCCTTGTAATAGATGAATGTATTCTGTAATAGAAGCTATACGTTCCAGAGTGGATATGCACCGGCGATGTTCACTTTTAGCCACTGCACATTTCTCGCGAAGCTGATCTATTTCATTACGCATATTGCGGAGTTGCACTTCCTGATATTTCATTTGAGACCATCTATCCCATAACCGGAGACAAGTTTGGTAAGCACACATGCATTTCTTTTCTTCCACAATGTCCATAATGCTTTCTAATTCTCCCAGTTCCTTTTTCCATGTCACCGCTTTGACTTGCTCTACTTTTCGCAGTGCATCTTTTCTTTTTTCCCATTGTTTGCGGAAGTCTTCCAGAGATGCCATCCGTTCTTCCCAAGCCGCGTTTTCTTTTTGATAGTTATATTGCAAACACGCTTCTTCCCATTCCGTCTTTGCATGTAAGAGTTCGCTATCTACACGTAGGCGTTCTTCATTACATATTTTCCACTGTCTATGCCATTCTTTTTCTGCACATAGCAATTCTTTTTCTTTCTTCCAATAATCTTCTGTGGATATTATGGCTTCCCATTCTTCCATGTGCTTATATTTTTCCGCACTCTTCTGTACACATTCCACTGTCGCGATTTCATCTTTCCATGTATCAACGCGTTGTTTCTTTAGGAGCCATTCTATTTCCTCGAGAGTGTTATGGCTTTTTAATATTCTTCGCAGACCTCGCAATCTTTTTTCCAATGCCACGATCTTTTTTCTCGATACGTTCAAGTTATTTACACTTGTTTCCACGTCATCATAATTCTCTTCTATGATAACCATCATTTCTTTTCGCGCCATGCATTCTTTTTCTTTCGCCCTTAGTTCTTCATTCCACCACCGCACTCTTTCACGAGCGGTTCGTAATCCCATGCGTTGCGTTGCTTTTTTAATTCTACGTACTACCATTTCTTCTTCGTCCCATTGTTCTTCTGCACAGTATCTCTTAATTTCATTTTCCAACCAACTTTTTTTTGCACAAAGAACTTCTGTGTTTACTTTGCCACCCTCTTTATATTTTTTCCAAGCTGCGAATTCTTTTTCGTCTACATTATGTCTTTTCTTTTCCCATTCACAGATAGCATCCCAGGTTTCTTTGGCTCTTGTTTGGGGTTCGTTATCCAGTATCCTCTTTTGTTCTTCAAGAAGACATCTTGTTTTCCTTTCAAGGTCTTCACATTTCTTTTGCAACGTTTCCGCACACTGCACATCTTTTAGACACCTCCCTGCATATTGTTTTTGCCACGCTTTGTATTCCTCATCATATCTTTGTATCTGTTCAAGAGAGATTTCCGGTTCCCATATATTTTGCAACGCCTCCTCGGCTTCTTCCAAAGATAGCATGTTATCTTCGCCTTCAATGTCATCCATTTGTATATTTGCGATTGCCGATTTCAACGCCCCCATTTTCTCTCGCATAGTGCATACTTCATCTTCTTCGGGGATACCTAATTCTTGAAGTCTTTCTACTTCTTTGCGGACGGTGTATCTCCCCATTTTAAAAATAGGTACGTAGTCTATTCCAGCCATTTCTTTCATCAACGCGTCTCTTTCTTTTTCCCACACGGCATGTGCCTCTTGATATTGTGCTATTTTCCTCTCATCTTCCGCAATCTCTTCTACACGCACTGTTTGCCCAACTCCATTTATGTAATCCTCTCCTACACTGTCTATCTCTGTGCTTTTAATTGTTTGCAGCGTACCAATCACATCTTTATAAACATACCGAGCATCTTTGATGAGTGTATGGAAGGCACTTGCTACATGAATACCAAGAGAATGATCCAGTAGTTCTTTTTGTTCCGCGGGTTTTAGAGCGAAGAAATCATAGTCTCCTGCTTGGGAAACAAGACATGACAATAAGAAGGAGGAGATTTTCCCGATATGTCTATCTACCCATTCATCTACTGCGGTCTTGCCAGTGTGTATATTTTCCCAATCCTTTATTCCTTTCATTGAACTTGTGTCTCTCTGGACTTTTCTATCTAAAGAAACATGTGACAACACAATTTTATTGGTATCTTTGGACTGTGTGGCGAATGTTCTCCGCAGTACATACAATATTCCGTCCACTGTTATCCATAGTTTTGTGGAAGCTGTTTTATTTTTTGGTTTAGCGTTGTTGATGATACAAGAAGAGTATGTTTTGTTGTATCTTGAAGGAAACCCGTTACCATAGAGAGCGATACATATAATTTCTAACAAGTTGCTCTTTCCGCATCCATTCTTTGCTACAATTGCGGATACGCATCCATCATGTGCTTCAAAATCAAATACGTTCTGTTCTTGGAAGCTTAAGAGATAGTTCCATTCTATTTTACAGATGCGGAAGGGTTTCTTGGATGTACATACTTCACGTGTGGCATCACTTACTTTGGTGTATTCTTTCAGTTTCTTCTCAAACTTGTTTTTCTTCTCTACAATGTATTGTTCCACAGTTCCTCCACATTCTTTTTTCGAAAGAGGCAATGATAACATCTCTGGGGCTGCAAACCATTGTTTCCATTCTTCCCCTATTTTTTCGGGGTTCTTTTCCATTTGTCCCGAAACATATTCTATCCATGAAGTTTTGGTATTAAATTCGGCGAGATCCATGTTACGCATATCTTTTTCTGGAGAGGTTTCTATTTCTCCTTCATTACTACGGGAAGCTAAATGGTTGCGTGTATGTACAATATTTATTCCCTGCTGTCTAAAGAATGTACATACTCTTCTGTTATTTTCTACAACGTCCTCTGTTGCTGGAGAACATACACGCAGATAAATATTTTTGGGGAACCATTCTTTTGTAACTAAATTATCTGCACTTATCCACGTACTACCTTCTTGTCTCTTCATCAATACACTTATGCGTTTTTCTTTTTCTTCCAGGCGTGCAGTTACAAAACCGTAGTCATTCCAGACATGGTAAAGTGAAACGTTTTTTTCTTGAACATCCCAAACCATAAAACCATGGCCCAATAATGCTTCCCCGAAATCTTGTTGTACTGTACTTCCACAATATCCTCTTGGTAACCCTTTTTGACTCCATGTATATTTCCCCATGTGTGTTGTATGTTTCATTGTTAGGATATCTCTGTGATCTTTTGATACATCATGCACTTGTTGCAGATGAATATCTCCCAAAATCAGAGCATCGTATCCTGTAAACCATTTCAGAGGGTAGGTGTGTGCATCGTCCATTATCATGCCATTTGGAAGCCGTGTCTTGCTCACCGCGCCATGAAAGAGGGCAATATTAATCATATTATCTTTTGGTTTTGGAAACTCTGGGAGTATGGGGGCGATACCTCGTGAATTTCCTGCATGAAGAGCATCTGAGATAGCAACTACACCTACTCCTACGTTTTTGCTAATCATAGTATGTTTGGTTTCATCAAGATAATGGATGTTTGGTATATGTAGGTTAAGAATTGCACTAACGAGGTCTGGTTCATCTGGACACTGTTGAAGATAGTCGTGATTACCGCGAATAATATATACGGGTGCCAGTTCTCCTAGTTGTTTTAAAAATGCGATAATAATCTTCAGACCCGCACTTTCAATTTTGAGTTTGTGATGAAAGATATCTCCTGCGAGAAAGATAGCACTCTCATGAATGCCATGAAATTCACGGAAGCTTTCTACGATGCGTGTGAAGACGGTATTATATTCATGAAAACGTGACGCTTCTGTATTTCCTGCACGGGTATGAAGATCCGCGAGATGAAGTATGTACCGCACCATGATGGTGTATATTATTCTAATAACGCGTAATATCATTAAGTAGTGTAATGTCTGAATTATTGATGGGTAAATAAGTATGCACTTATTTCCCAGAGAAAACGGAAATGGTAAAACTTAATAGCACGTGCAGGGTTCGAACCTGCGCGGACATGAGTCCAGCTGATCTTAAGTCAGCCCCCTTGGACCACTCGGGCAACGTGCCATGAGGCTACATGTTTCCATGTATCCTAAGTTATACAATAACTGATATCTTTATGTAGTTTTTTGATTTATGGTAAAGTAATGGTAGTTATTGATGTGAATATGAAGAAGATATTATCTTGGCATCGCTTCGCTCTGCCAAGGGGGTCGCCGCTTCGCGGCTCCCGGCGCCCTTTGAGTGCGGATTTCCCCGATTGTATTCGGTAGGGCTTATCGTGAGAAGATTATGTATACCAAGAGTGAACATAAAAACGAGTGCTAATTTTTACACAATAGAGTTCCATTGAAATTAGGAATGCGTTCTGTGGAACCATAATCTGATCGAAAAACTTTTTGAAAGCCATGTGGAAGCTTTCCTAATATGCCAGAGATGATTGTTGCGGCGTTCGCAACCATACTTCAAGATGATAAAGTTTTAGAGACCATGAAGACAATCAAGGTGCTTCAAACCCACCAAGGTATGGAAAGTTATTTTGCTTCAAGTATGTACAACAAAGATATCCTTGCAGGAATGAAAGGAGGCACGGAAAGCTTTCCTAACATTGCAAAGAAGATATTCAAAAATTCTTAATGATTAGGCACTTGGTGTTATTCTCGTCTCCAAAATTGTTAGAATGAAGATTACTTCTTGGCATCGCTGCGCTCTGCCAAGGGGGTCGCCGCTTCGCGGCTCCCAGCGCCCTTTGGTGCGGATTTCCCCGATTGTAATCGTTAAGACTTAACGAGAGGGTCATGACTATCAAGAGTGGACACAAAAAAGCATAATAGAGTTCCATTGAAGTGGAGAGGCGTTCGCAACCATACTTCAAGATGATAAAGTTTTAGAAGGCCATGGAGACAATCGAGGTGCTTCAAAACCACCAAGGTATGGAAAGTTATTTTGCTTCAAGTATGTACAATAAAGATATCCTTGCAGGAATGAAAAGACACAAGGAAAGCTTTCCTAACATGTCAGAGATGATTGTTGCGGCGTTCGCAACCATACTTCAAGATGAAAAAGTTTTAGAAGGCCATGGAGACAATCGAGGTGCTTCAAAACCACCAAGGTATGGAAAGTTATTTTGCTTCAAGTATGTACTACGCCGCGGTTTATGAGGGCTGTAAAGAGCTACAAGATACTGTGCCGAATAAATTATAGTTATTATCGCCCGACTATGTTATAAACGATTATAACCTCATAATATATCGTCTAAATATTAGTTTGCGGAACCCTATGATGCTATAAGTTTAGAACATTTTCGCGCGTTTGATTTTTTGACCCCTAATTATTAGCTTCACATGCACCCTAATGTGTCACAAAAGTGCCTAATAATTCCGGGGAATATTATCACAAAGTTCTCTTTTAAATTTAAAAGATAGAATTGTGATGGGGTCCATAAAAGTGATGGGAATTATTGGGGGTCTGGTATGGTCTCAAAATGTGATGACGTGACGCTTTTATGGTCTGTAAAAGCCTTTATGGTGTTTCATTTGGGTATTGCTGACTATTTTGCTTTGTGATTATCGACTATAATCGATTTGTGACTATTCGGGTATCTTTTGCGATTAATTATTCAATTTTTCTATTAATATTTAACGAAAGCTTTGATAAGATATTTGAAAAATACAATAGCTCAGATGTGTTCATGTTTTTGGACCCACCCTATGATAGCGAGTTCACAGACTACGGTTATTGTACATTTGGTAAAGATGAACAAGAACGCCTCGCCAAATGCTTCAAAGAAACCCGTGCCAAATGTCTAATGATTATTGGAAAGACAGATTTCATCTGTGAGTTGTACAAAGACTATATTGTTGGAGAGTATGATAAGAAATACCGCTTCCGTCTTCATTCTAACAGAGTTGGCGACGAAATAAACACCAAACATCTGGTTATCAAGAATTACTAAACATCCGTTTGTGCAAAAGATATAAAGCTTCCAAATACAATGAATAGTAATATATGAAACCATGGTCAATGAAGTAGAAAAGTATATCACCATCGGAGCATGTAGTTTTTCCATGTTAATTATCGGCTTACTTGCCATCTGCATGAGAAAGAACGCTTATAGATCCGCCTTGAAAAAACGTTCGGAACAAGCAGAACAAACAGAATTAACAAATGTAGACGACATCGTTATCTCTCCACGTGCTCATGCAATATCTCATACATCGGATACAGTTTGCGGAGATGAGGAAGACCAAAACATGTAAAAATTGATTATATTGACACGACAATAAGCATTTCCATTTGTATTCTGTTACGAAAAATTTAATTGTTAAAAGAGTTTCAAAATGGCAGCCGGTCCAGAGTTGGCAACTGCGGCACCATTCATTGGTATAATTGTTTTAACTGCACTTTACCGTATATATAAAAAATATATCAAAGGATACTTATGGAAGCGTTCCAGACAAGACATACTGCCTTCTACTACACAAGATGTTGCTACACAAGATGAGACAACGACACAGCTCCCAGAAAATGCCCCTGTAAATATAGTACAAGAAAATACTTTTGTAGCTACACAAACACCGGTACACGACCCATCCGTCACTATCCATGTAGATAACAACTCCCAACGACCATCTGAAGCTTATGTATGACAAAGATAATCGTAATTTTTTATTTTTCACCGCGATCAAGGTCATATAATTGCTGACGTGTGAAAGAATGTCCCATCATAGTTGCAAGTGCCTCTCGCTCTGCCATTGTCATATTGTATCCTGTGCGGTGAATATATGAAGCACGAGAATGACGAAGACTATTTACAGATATGTATGGATTATTAAATATACGACGCAGGTTGTCATTGCACCACGCCTTGAATACTTCCGGTTTCTTATCTCCAAAAACAAAATCACGGGGGTCTCTCCGCAAACTTGCTTCTATGGCACGTATTAATTCTGTAGGAAGAGTAGCACGATAAGGTCCGTAGTGTTTTATTGTTTTTCCAATGCCGATGTAGATATAAGGAGCTTCATTTGGTGGGTTTAGATGCACATAACAGGGATGTGTCGGTTCAGATGCCTTCTCTCTGTAAATGCGAACACTGGCAAAGTCTGCTTGTCTGCGTGTAAAGTGAACATACATACAAAGAAGCAAATACTGTTTAGACCCTGGCACCATAGTGCGAAGCTTGTGAAGCACATCTTCCCAACGAATAGCGGACTGCTTTTGCTTTTCAGATGCCTTGTGTTCTTTGAGTTCTTTTTGGATTGTGGAGTTGACTTCGTGGGTAAGAGATAACCATTTCTCTCTCATGGGGGCAAGGGTGTCATCTTTTGCATGACGAATAATAGACATAAGATATCCAAGTACGGTATTCCGCGATCTAATATTGGGAATGAGTTTGGTAATAAGAGGGTAGTATGCGTCTGGGTTTTTTAAGACTGTATAAAGGGCGAGGTTTGGTGTTTTTGTTTCTTCCTGAAGCTTCTTGAGGGTACTTGTAATCGTAGTTATGTAATTGCGTTTTGTAGTCTCTGCAAGTTTTGCAGATGCAAGTATGGTAGTCAAGTCCATTTGTTTATTATTCCCTCCACCGCTCTGTGTTGTCATTGTTTTTCTTGTATGTACAAAATAGTTTCTCAATAATTAGTAAACACAACGCTCTTTTATTATGGTTCAAGAAGCACATTCGTGTCCATTGCCACCGGGGCGCAAAGATGTTGAATTGGCTACAATGAAAGCGAAAATATTGTCACAAGCCAATGAAGAATTTAAAAACGCCATTGATAAACTTAATGAAAGCGAGACACCCCTTGCTGCTATGTATAAATTTACAACCACACCATTGCCCGACAATTTCAAAGAGACATTTGATACAGGCAATAATGATATGAATGGCGGTGATTTAAGTGACAAATTTAAAATAGCAAAATGTATAGTCAGTAAACATGCTATGTATGTAGGAATTATTGTAGGTGTTGTTCTCATTATATATGCAATAGGCAAGGCATTGGGAATTGTTAATACGGAAGTAGCAAAACTCTCTTTAACTTACATGACATCACCTTTTACTGCAAGAAATGCTATCAGTAATGCTTCTGCACACAGGAGATATCATAAACTCATGAAACTTTCAGATGTTATTAATACCAGTAGTATAAAAAATCATTCTATATGCAAATACAATTACAGAGGGGGCATAACATTGACAGGTGAATCTTCGTTAATGTGTAAAATAGCATGGGATATACTAAACGGGTCCACACATGTAAACAATAGATTACTACCGTTTATTGCTTCGTATGGAACACCAATCTCAATTATTGCAGCACTAATGAAAATGGGAGTAGGTTCTTGGGTTCATTCGTATGTTTTAGATAAATGTTCTACACCTGAAAAATTGCAGCAAATAAATACAGTTATAACAAAAAAAGAAAGCGATGACCCCAATAGTGATTATACAAGAGCATGGGTATATATGCAAGGTGGTGGAGTGTATGATGAGATATATAAAATGTGCAAAGATTTCATAACCGAGTTTATAGATAAAATTATACCGGATACTCATGATGGTGGTAAATTGAGCATATCAAAGCATAATAAAATGACCATAAGTCGCCCTTTAATATATCGAAATCTATCCAGAAAAAAATTAATTGGTGGCACGGAAAAGATGAAAATAGAAGATTTATATGAGATGGAAAAAGAAAATCAGGATGCGATGCACAGTGTCGTCGATTTATTAGATGATATATACGCCACTGGTGGTATTAAAATTAGTGTGATGAACTCCTTATTCGAAAAAGGTTTTAAAGATGCTCTTATCAATGGTATAACTAAAGATGAAGCACGTGTCATGAAAGGCGGTGGGTTCATCAAAGACGCTATAAATAATGCTTCATGTAAGAATGTGTTGAAATATACTGTGTATGCTATCGTCGCTTCTGTAATGCTTCTGAAAGTACACAAGCACATTATGGTATTTGTGGAAAATACAAAGAAAACCCTTGCTGAAACACAAGAATTAATAAAAAAACAAAATAAATTTCACAATATTACAAATGATATTGAAGCTATTGACGAAGAAAAAAAACAGGTTCCCAGGTGGTCAAGCAAAAAGCATGAAGAACTCAAACAAACCAAAGATTCATATCTTAAAGGGCAACGAAAAATAGAAGCTGAACTTGAATCTATGGAATGCTCATTTGATGTAATGAAAGAAGGCACTGGAAAAACGTCTTGCGTTATAGCTCAATTATTATACAACACAGGGTTAAGCATTCCGGAAACAGGGTTATCAGAAATACTATATTACTCTGCAAAAAAAACTATACTTGGCATTAAGTTTATAACAGCTGCATTCAAAGCTACATTAAGTGTCGCTGTTGGTTCTGATGTAACAAAGATGTTTTTTGGTGATAACTTTGTTACATCGGGAGTGCAGAATATGATTAATGGTTTTGTTGGTCTAAGTACCGCTTCTTTTCAGAATACAGCTTTGTTATTGGGAGCTACCGCAATTACAACAAATTATAGTTCAAAAGCATTATTGACAATAGGAGGCGGGAGTTTGAATATCATTAAGAATATAATATTCACTTTGTTCAAAACAAGTAAACCACTTGCCAAACAACTATGGGCTATTACAGACCGTATAGTAGACGGTCTTTCTGATGATGTATGTATTGGCGTTGATGCTACAATGAATTATATCAGTCAACTCTTTACGAGACAAGAAAACGTCAACAATGAAAGCATAACTAAAGATAAAATAGCTTTGGGAATTACAGAGAAGGATTTTGACGATATATGTTTCCAACTTTCTAAGGAGATGAATGAATATGCGAAGAATAATATACAAGAAATGAAGAAGGATGAAGAAGACTTATTTTACAATGCTCTAAATAGTCAGGTTAATTCCAATGCTGTGGCAAAGAATGAGGACCGACGGACTTCGCTTATGTACGAAAATAATAATTCATGGGGTGCATATACGGGTGGAAGTAGAGTACGGAGAGCGGCGAAGCCAGCGACGAAGCCAGCGACGAAGCCAGTGAAGGCAGAGAAAGCCATAAAGACGACAAAGGAGGTGAAAGTGGCGAAGCCCGCGAAGCACATGAAGACAGAGAAAGTCGCGAAGACAAAGGCTGCAAAGACAGTGAAGCCGGTGGCGAAGACAGTGAAGCCGGTGGCGAAGACCGTGAAGCCGGTGGCGAAGACCACAAAAACCACATAAGAATGTGTAGTGGTAATATATTCAGTACTATTTATTATTTGATATCATGGCAAAAAGTGAAGAGAAAGACACCATGAAATCTTTTGTTATTATTACCGGTGGAACCGGGTTTCTGGGGGTTAACCTTATCTTGCATCTGTTGAAACAGAAAACACCACCCCATATTATTGTGATGGATAATTACGTGTCAAGCAGTCCAGAGGCATTAATGTGTGCTTTGGAAAATCATCCCTACAAAGACCACGTACATAATTATATGACATCCACGGATATCTGTGATAAGAAAGAGGTCACGGAAGCACTGTATCATTCCGTGAAATGTAGTGACCCATCCCAAGCAAATATTAAGGAAATCTACCATCTTGCAAGTATCGCTTCCCCGCCCCGCTATAAAAATCACCCCATTGCCACCATGGACGTGTCTTATATCGGCACAAAAAACATGCTACACTTGGCTATCAAATTTGGTGCGAAGCTTCTGTTTACGAGTACTTCCGAAGTGTATGGCGATGCCAAAGAACACCCCCAGAACGAAGAATACTATGGCAATGTAAACTGCTACGGGGAAAGAAGCTGCTACGATGAAGGTAAGAGAGCCGCCGAAGCACTAATCCTATCTTACCGCAAAGTGTTCCCATCTCTAAACACCCGGATTGTGCGGATTTTCAATACATACGGCCCCATCATGGACATGGAAGATGGACGCATTGTTACGGAAATTGCGAGAGCTGGTGTGTCTGGTGACCCCATCACAGTATATGGTAATGGAGAACAAACCCGCTCCTTTTGCTACGTAGATGATTTGTTGAAGATGATGATGGTAGTAATGAATAGCGATGTATCAGCCCCCGTAAACATTGGCAATGACGCGGAAATATCCATTAATGAAATTGTAGAAACAGGCAAAACAATCATGGAAAAACACACAGAAGAATGGACGTCTATGAAACCATACTCTGTGAAATACGAACCACTGGAAAAAGATGACCCGAAAATGAGAAGACCGGAACTAACAAAGATTAAAACCATGGTAAAAGAAGCCACGGGCAAAGAAATGGTGTATACCCCCTTGAAAGAGGGCCTCTATAAAACACTTGGTTACTTTGATGCAGTGAGTGGTGATAACTTTGATGAGTATATGCAATGGTTGGACACTGTGGTACAATGTGAAGCGGAGGAAAACAACGGTTTATGGGATGTTGGCGGTATCGTGGGCAGCGTTTTTGCCCTTGTATCTTATCTTCCCCGCATTATCGGAAGAGTTCTCTTTGCATAACAAAAATGCGGGAACCGTGTGTTCAGACATAGTATTGTTTTTCTTGATGATGTATAATGCTATTTGGTGGGGACGTTTTGTGTCTGATACCATGGTAAATATGACGATAGATATAATGTATTTTTTTCGCAAAGTCGTAGAAGGAGACATTCCTTATACGGATATCAAAATAAAGATAGGAGCTAATGGCAGTGACACAAATAACGCAATCATATTGTGTCAATTTACTTTTGAGAAACACCGTTGTATATATGTGCGCGAATCACGGTTTTTTGGTTCTGTGGTATGGACACAAAACTTGTATAGCGATGAACATGGTTGTCTATGTGACGAAAGTGAACGGGCCGCAGTTAAAATTAGAGACTTGTGGAAAGATATCCTACGCCGTGGTATCCCGGAATATCATTGGTGTGCCATATCTGCTATGGGTCCACGCGAGTTTTTAGAGTATGCCCGTGATGTAGCACGTCTCAAAAATGCCGAATTCTGCCAAGAAAACCCTTTGGAAGATGTAGATTAAACACGGATAATATTAGTAGCGTTCTCTATCATGTAGGGGTCGTGAGTAATCATAATGACTGTCTTGTCTTCGTCAATGTCATCAATAAACATGCGATGAATAATTTTTTTAGTCTTCTCATTTACAGATGCCGTAGGCTCGTCGAGCATGATTACCTCGGGGTTTGAGAGAAGAATGCGTAAACACCATGTGACCTGACGCTGACCCCCGGAGATTGCCGAACCATTTTTACCAATGCGTTTGTCCATCATGGGTCCGAGGTCTTTGTATACGTCATATCTCTTCATAAGTGCTTCCACGTCTTGACGTGTCCTTGTTTCATTTCCATACAAGATGTTTTCTAAAAGAGTGCGGTCAAAGAGAACAGGTTGTTGGGGTACATATCCTATGCGTTTACGGAGCACGTCCGTGGGTATTTCATTGATATCTGTACCATTCATGTAAACAATACCGTTCCCTGCCTCGGGGATGTAATACTTCATCATCAGTTTCATAATGGTACTCTTCCCCGCTCCGATATCACCCACCATAATTGTTTTTTCGCCACTGGGGAAATGAACAGTCTTGTTAGATAATACCGGTTTAGAGGTGTGTTGGTTGTTATACGCGAACGTTACATTCTTGAGACCAATGCCCGTGCTTGGAAGCGTCTGTGTGTTAGATACAAACATCTTTGCGAAAGGGTGCGTAGATGTCTTTCCGGCGTTGTCTTCTTTGAAAATAGACCTACTCACTTCCATAGAACCACTATCTATCACCACATCTTGAACCTGATCCACTAATCGCGTGATGCCATTCATAATGTACAAGAGAATGATAAACATGGCAATAAAAGATTGTTTATCCATGCGATGACCCCTTACCTGTGTATAGCATCTCCACACGAAGAATACAATATAGGAAATCATGAGGGTAATAATGAAGGCTTCGGCGCGAACACCGCATATCATTGTCTTGGCATAAAACTTCTCGTGCTGCTTAGAAAGAGTGGCCACATTCTCTAACTCTCTTTCTTTGTTGTTAGAGCCATATACACTAAAGAGATTGCGGAGCGTATCTTCTATATGCTCATTCACTTGGTTAAACTTCTTGTCAAGCGTAGTAGATACTTTCCTACATACCTGTGTGGAACGGTAAATGAGATAAACGGTAAGGACAAGAAGAAGACAGAGACCCCCGCCAATAACATAATCTTTCCATGAAAAATAGATTACACCAAAGAGCATGACAAGAAGATTGGGAAGCAGATAATTTTTTACCTTCATAAACCAATCGCTGCCAATGTAAGTCATCTTCATGAGCTTTGACATGACAATGCCACTCTCTACCTCTTTGTGTTCCGTCTCGTGCTTGTCCAACATACTGGAAACCATTTTTCTACGCACGTGACTTTTTAGGGAGGGGATAATATGAGCATCGTGGATGTTACCGATAAACATAAGAATGTGCGTGATAACCATAATGGATATTAGAAGGATAAAAGTATGCAAGAGAGTGGTAGAAGAACCACTGGAACCTATGGCATCAATAACTTTTCCATACATGTGGGGAATAAGGATATTTTTGACAGGGATGACAAGCATAAGAATAGCGGCAATTGCGAATGTAGTAGGATGATTAATTAAATAATCGTAGATGATTTCAAATATGTACATGGTTTTAAGGCACCACGGGTTTGTTCTACTATGGAGATAGAGATTATTTGTGTTGTTAAACTATAATACAGAGAACGTATATATTCGTAACAATGATACAATTTTTTGGTATCGGACTACTTTCTGGCGTGACAATTGGTATGTTGGGTATCGGGGCTGGTGTTATCATGATACCATTACTTATTAATGCAGGTCTCACTATCAAACAGGCGGTTGCAATAGGTCTCGTGTTACAAGCGGTGCCTCAATCTCTTCCGGGGGTGATTATGCATTGGCGAAACAAAACGCTCCCCTTGTTAGAGAGTGTATGGGTGGTTGTTGGTTCCATGCTTGGTATTATTATCGGCACATATATTCTCACGAGTAAATGGATCACCGACGACCGCTATTTATATGCAGCTTTGGCGGTGTTAATGATATGTATCGCAATTTATCTTATGGTCAAACACGTGTTTGTGTGAAGCTGGTATTTTTATGATTGTAAAATAAAGTATGCTACCGCCATCAAAGTATCTTATTTATTTTACAGTAGGCGGTAAACCGAATTATATAGAGTTATTGGAACTATGTATTGATACCATCGTCTCTTCTGCCCCTCCCAATTTAAAAAAGATGGTGGATATCGTAGTCTTTACGGATGCTGCTTATAAACAACACGTGGATGCATTGCAACTTAAATTTTTGAACATGGAAAAAAACAACAGCGAGGGCGGTGTAGGCTATATTACCGACATTTACGTAACAGAGGATAATGCAACTACGGTACAGACATCTATGCGGAAAATAGAGATTTATGATTATCTATATGCTAAGAGGAAACAAGATATCGCCCGTCACATTGCCAGTAAGCGAAAAATACCCTTTCGCGAACAGTTGGCGGCTACGGAAAATACGGAAGAAGAATTGAGGAAAGAACGTGAAGAAGCCGCAGTTAAAGAAGTCGCGGATATGTGCATAGAGGATGGAGAACCCATTGCATATAAGAAGGTATTTTATCTGGACTGTGACATTGTTGTATGTAGTAACATCTTGGATATCTTTGAGACTACGAGCATCCCACAAGAGCCTTCTAAACTTGCAGTGGTTCCAGAGAGATACATACCTCTGGAAAGAGCTCATACCCTCGTGGATTATTACCGGTTAAAACATCTTCCTTATTCAAAGGCCCAAGTAGATACTTTTATAAAAGAGAAGATCTATGGGTTTAACTGTGGACACTTTGTCTTTGTACCTACCGCGGAAATGAAAACACACTTTGATAATGTCAGAGAACTCGTAAGAGAGACCGTGGCGGAGAACAAGTACTACTTTTATGAACAATGTTTCATGAACTATTATTTCAATCCAAGGCGGCTAATAGATTACAGTCTTGAGAAATACGTATCTGTGAAACCAACTACCACAAAAGACTATGGCAATCCATGTGCCATCAATCACTTTATTAATTGCAATAATTCTGGAGAGACCAAACTGGGACAGATGAAATCATTTATGAATGCCGTGGAGGCTGCACGGAAGCACTTATGGAAAAAGACTGGGATGTCCGTGGGGATTGGCGGAAGTACCGCTTCCAGAAATGAATTCAAAAGTATTAAACCTATATCGTGGATTGTCCCGATAACAGTGTGTGTTAATTATACGGATTACTTATA
>Ga0181590_10001074_pt1 | contig 23100 bp, 20 predicted proteins | sample 071ome_34_FD_132446 | JGI IMG/M metagenome (GOLD analysis project Ga0181590, IMG submission 132446) | Coastal salt marsh microbial communities from the Groves Creek Marsh, Skidaway Island, Georgia - 071411BT metaG (megahit assembly) | ecosystem: Environmental > Aquatic > Marine > Intertidal...
TTCCAATAGCACATCCACCAGGCAGTGGAACTTTAGCTGAACCTTGAGAGACCAGCAAAGGGCCTAAAATAAGAATTGATGCTCTCATTTGTCTGACAAGATCGTATGAAGCATGATTGTTTAAAGGCAAGCCATTAAAATCAATTTTTCCATTTTCCCATTTTGTTTGTATGCCCAGATCATTCAATAACTTTAACATTAATCTCGTATCCGCAAGATTTGGAACATTTGACAATGTGAAGCCTTTATTAATGATAAGCGATAATGCCATTAAAGGTAATGCAGCATTCTTAGCTCCGCTTATAGTAACAGAACCATGTAATTTTTTGCCTCCAGTAATAAAAATCCTTTCATTAGTATTTTTAACTAAATCATCCATTTTAAGAATTTTTAATTTTTAGCATTTAAATCTAACCTTGGAATACCAATTTTTATTGTTCTTTTACCAGTAATTTTTTTATTATCTCTATCTATTATTTGTTTTTTTCTTAGCTTTAGATTGTCTTTTAAAGATGCAGATAATTCTTCATTATTACTATTTTTTTTTATCATGAACACTTGTCGTTATCTATTTTATTTATATAAAATTATTATCATATCAATAATATCCAATAATAAAAAACTTGTCATTAATGAAAACATAATTAAATTATCAATTAAGAAGAGTGCCGTCATAGCTCCAGCGGTAGAGCGCGTCATTGGTAATGACGAGGTCACTGGTTCAAATCCAGTTGACGGCACCAATTTCAATACATTTAAAGTTTATTATATTATTGAGACCTTAATGACCCTGATAGTTTTGTACCTATTAAGTTGATTAAATCAGCACTAATTTTTTCTAAGTCATCATCCGTTAAAGTTTCCGTTAAAGGTTGAATAGTTACTTTAATGGCAATTGATTTTTTTCCATCTGGAATATTTTTACCTTTATAAACATCAAAAATTAAAACGTCTTTGATTAGATCTTTATTGGATGATCTTGCTATTTGAGCTAGTTTTTCGGCTGGAGTTGTTTCATTAATTACGAATGCAAATTCTCTCGTTACATATTGCAAAGGAGAAACCTTTAACATAGGTCTAGATACTTTAATTTTCTTCGGTATTGGAATATTTTCATGAAAAATTTCAAACCCCAAAATAGATTTTTCAAATCCATAGAAATCAAGAATTTCTGGATGTATTTCTCCTAAATTAGCTATTAGCTTTTGTCCTATTTTTAAAACAGCACTTCTTCCCGGATGGAAATAACTTGGCGTATCTTCATAAGTTTGAAGACTGCTTATATTAATACCAAGAGCTTCTAAAGTTTTTAAAACATCCAACTTGATGTCATAAAAATCAAAATCTCTTGAAGAACTTCTCCAATCTCTTTTGATTTTATTACCTAATCTTAAACCCGTAACACTACTAGTTTGTTCATCTGGCTTATCACCTAAAAAGATTGGACCAACCTCAAAAAGAGATAAACTATCAGAACCAACGTTTATATTTTTTTGTGCTGCCAATAGTAATGTTGGAAGGATCGATGGCCTCATATGCGTTAATTCAGAGGAAATTGGATTTACTAAAGCTAGTTGCTGTATTCCTCCATTAAATTGTTTAGCCATGACCTCATTTAAAAAAGAAAAAGTTATAGCTTCACTATAACCTCTAGTTGCTAAGGTTCTAGACGCAATAGATGATTGTCGCTGCTTTATATTCATTGCTGGTTTAGCAATGTAATTTTTCCTTGGCAGCTTTATAGAAGGAATATGGTCATAACCATTGATCCTAATTATTTCCTCGACTATATCAGCAATACCATCTATGTCAGGTCTCCATGATGGGACTATAACGTCCCAAACATCATTATTATTGGTAATTTTAAAACCTAGTTTTTCTAAGATTGATTTAGATAATTCACTTTCAATTTCAACGCCTGTTAATTTATAAGTGCTTGTTGGGGTAAAATTAATTATTTTTTTTTGTTTTCCCAATTCAAGCTTGACTATTTTACTACAAGTGCCACCACATATTTTTTTTACCAATGATGCTGCATAGTGCATTACTAGATCTGGTGAATCATAATCCAAGCCTCTTTCAAATCTATACCTAGCATCAGAGTTTAAATTTAACCTTCTACCAGTATTGGCAATTGATATAGGATCAAAAATCGCAGCTTCTAAAAACATTTTAGTTGTATCTTCTTTTACGCCGGTCCGTTCACCACCCATTATACCAGCCAAATCATCAATGCCATGCTCATCAGATATTACGAGCATTCCTTCATCTAAATCATACTCTTGACCGTTAAGCGCTGAAAATTTATCACCTTGTTTTGATTGTTTTATTGTTAGACTATCTCCTACAATTTTATCTGCATCATAGGCATGCAAAGGTCTACCAATATCAATCATTATGTAATTAGTTATATCAACTAAAGATGAGATAGGACGTTGGTCAACAGCTAACAATCTATTTTTTAACCAAGATGGAGATTCCACATTTACAACATTGTGAAATGATCTTCCAAAAATTTTAGGACAAAGATTTTTCTTATCTTCATCTAAATCTATTTTCCAATTAATTATACTATCAAAATCACCATCAATTTCTTCAAATTCGAGGTCTTTTAAAGCCCCCATACCAGCAGCGGCCAAATCTCTTGCTATCCCTCTTACACCTAAGCAATCACCTCTGTTAGGAGTAATCTCTATTTCAATTGTTGGATCAGCTAAATCCATAACATTTACAATAGGCACACCAATTTCAGAAGTTTCTGGTAACTCTATGATCCCCTCATGATTGTCTGACAATGTTAATTCTTTTTCTGAACATAACATTCCCTCGGAAGATTCTCCTCTAATTTTTGTTTTCTTTAATATTAGATCTATGCCTGGAACATAAGTTTCTACATTAGCAAAAACTCCAATCATTCCAGATTTTACGTTAGGTGCACCACAAACGACATTAAAACTACTATTACCATCAAATACTTTACATACATTAAGTTTGTCAGCGTTTGGATGTTTTTTTACATCTATCAATTTTACAGTTACAAATTCTTTAAGATCATCCGCTAAATTTTTAACTGAAGCTACTTCTAAACCAAGCTTAGGTAGGACTTCTACTATTTCATTAATGCTTTTGTCTGTTTGAAGATGATCAAGTAGCCAATGCCACGTAAATTTCATGACAAAACCCCATTAAGACCAGAATGCAAACTTGGGTTGTCTACGGGTATAAAACCATAATGTTTAAGCCATCTTAAATCACTATCATAAAATGGTCTCAAATCAGGAATACCATACTTTAGCATAGTTAATCTTTCTAAACCCATCCCAAAAGCAAATCCTTGATATTTTGAAGGGTCTATTCCTACTCCTTCAAGAACGCGAGGATGTACCATCCCCGATCCCAAAATTTCTAACCAATCTTCTCCACTACCTATTGATAAACTACCATCCTTCTCTTTTTTACAACCAATATCAACTTCTGCAGAGGGTTCTGTAAAGGGAAAATAACTTGGTCTGAAACGAACTGGAAGATCTTCTACGTTAAAATATGTTCTACAAAAATCTATTAAACATCCTTTTAAGTGACCCATATTAATATTTTTTCCAAGAACTAGACCTTCGCATTGATGAAACATTGGAGAGTGAGTGGCATCATGATCTGATCGATAAGTTCTGCCAGGTATTATATATCTAATTTCATCAAAATTTTCTAAATTGATTTTTTCCATTGTTCGGATCTGAACTGGACTAGTATGTGTTCTTAAAACTTTCCTATTTCCATTTTCATCTGGCTGAAGATAAAAAGTGTCATGTTCTTGTCTGGCAGGATGTTCAAGGGGAATATTTAAGGCTGTAAAATTGTAGTAATCTGTTTCAATATCTGGACCTTCAACAATTGAAAAACCCATATCAGCAAAAATTGCACACAGTTCTTCTATTGTCCTTGATAATGGATGTAAAGTACCTGTGTTATTTTCATGTGGAGTTAGAGTAACATCAATTTTTTCTGTTATTAATTTTTCATTAAGGATTTGAGTTTTAAAAAAAGCTTTTTTGTCAATTATTAACTGATTAATTTTATTTTTAAGATCATTTACCAAAGCTCCAATTTCTCTTTTTGAAACTTCATCATATTCCCTTAAATTTTTCAGATATGAAGTTATTAAACCCTTTTTTCCAAGACTGTTGACTCTAATTTCTTCTAAATCATTTAGGCTATTGGATTGAGATATCGATGTAGAAATTTCATCTGATAAATTTAAAAGTTTATCTCTTAACTCAGAAATCATATTTAATATGGAACCTAATTTTAGAAAAAATAAATATGCTTAATAGAATTTGGTTATTTAAGCCATGGATGATTTAGCTTTTGAAACAAGTTCTTCAAAAGCTAATGGTTCATAAACAGCAATATCAGCTAAAATTTTTCTATCTATATCTATACCGGCTAATTTTAACCCATTCATAAACTTTGAATAGTTTAAACCATACATACGAGACCCAGCATTAATTCTTTGTATCCAAAGGCCTCTAAATGTTCTTTTTTTGTTTCTACGGTCTCTATAAGAATACTGACTAGCTTTTTCTACAGCTTGAGTAGCTACTGTAAATAAATTTTTTCTTGCACCATAATAACCTTTAGCTGCTTTTAAAACTTTTTGGTGCCTCGCATGAGTTGTAACACCTCTTTTTACTCTAGCCATAAATATTCTCCTTAAGCATATGGTAAGAATTGTTTAACGATTTTAGCGTCAGAATCGTTAAGTATCATTGTACCACGTGCTTGTCTTTTCATTTTTTGAGACCTTTTACGCAAGTTATGGCTTAAAAAAGCTGGACTACCTTTAACTTTTCCTAAAGCTGTTAGGCTAAATCTTTTTTTTGCACCACTTTTAGTTTTTAATTTAGGCATAATCATCTCTTATTTTATATTTAACAAACATGCTTATACATAAGCATTCATAAGTAAGCAACACAAACTTTAACATAATTTACAATATAAATTATTATTTAGGAGCCAAAACCATCACCATTTGCCTACCTTCTAACTTTGGAACCATTTCAACCTTACATAATTCTTCAGTATCTTCTTTAACTCTGTCTAAAACTGTAGCACCTAAGGTTTGATGCGCCATTTCTCTTCCTCTAAAGCGAAGAGTGATTTTTACTTTGTCACCATTATCAATGAATTTTTTAACCTGTTTCATCTTTACAATGAAGTCATTGCTGTCGATATTCGGTCTTAATTTTATTTCCTTAACTTCAATAATTTTTTGCTTTTTTCTAGCTTCATTTTTTCTCTTTTGAGCTTCATATTTGTATTTTCCATAATCAAGAATTTTGCAAACAGGTGGCTCAACATTAGGTTGAATTTCTACTAGGTCTAAATTTAATTGTTCTGCTATTTTTAAGGCCTCTAATATTGGGATAACTCCCAGTTGTTCTCCATCAGCACCTATGCATCTTACACTATCTGCTCTTATTAATTCGTTAATCCTAGGTCCATCCTGCTTTGGAGGGGTGTTATTTAAACCTACTATATGAAAATCTCCTTTAAAAATTTAATTTGGATACTATTACAACATTTTGGAAGTAAGTGTTAATAATTTTTAAAATATTAATTAACAAGTCAATTACATGAGTATAAAGATCACATTATACCATATCTGGTGGTAAACATTTCAAGGAAACATCTTCTATAAAGTTTTCGATTTCCAGAACTTGCTGATTTTTAGATCCTAAATACCTAATAGCAACAGTTTTCTTATCTTTTTCTTGATTACCTATAACTAAAATAATTGGAACTGCCTTATTTGAATGCTCTCTAATTTTGTAACCTATTTTTTCATTCCTAATATCAATTTCATTTCTGATACCAGATTTGTCTAAACTTTCCTTAATTTCTAAAACATAGTCATTTACAGATTCTACTATTGAACATATTACAACCTGAGTGGGAGCAAGCCATAGTGGCATTCTTCCAGAGTATTGTTCAATTAAAATTCCAATCCAGCGTTCTAATGAACCTAGTATTGCTCTATGCAGCATAACAGGATGTTTTTTTTGACTATCTGCGTCTACATAGAAGGCTCCCAACCTTTCTGGTAAAACAAAATCCACCTGAAGAGTGCCACATTGCCAATCTCTTCCTATAGCGTCGGTGAGAACAAATTCTAATTTTGGCCCGTAAAAAGCTCCTTCTCCTGGGTTAAGTGTGAAACTTATATTTGCAGCTTTGACAGCTTTTAAAAGTGCTTCTTCTGCTTTATCCCAAGTTTCATCATCACCAGCTCTAATTTCAGGTCTGTCAGAGAATTTGACCTTTAACCCAGCAAAACCAAAATCTTTATATATTTGTTGAAGTAGTTCACAAAAATTTACACATTCATCAGTGATTTGAGAATTCATACAAAAAATATGAGCATCATCTTGTGTGAATTGTCTTACTCTCATTATACCATGCAATGCCCCAGACGGTTCATTTCTATGGCAAGAACCAAATTCAGACATTCTAATTGGCAAGTCCTTATAAGATTTCAATCCTTGTTTATAAATTTGTACGTGTCCTGGACAGTTCATTGGTTTTAATGCAAGAGTTTTTTCATCATCGCCCTTCGCCATAAACATATGCTCTTGAAACTTGTCCCAATGCCCGGATTTTTCCCACAATGATCTATCTATCACTTGTGGCGTTTTCACCTCTTCATAAGACTTCTTTAGTTTTCTTCTCATATAGGCTTCAATTTCCAGGTAAATTGACCAACCTTTTTTATGCCAAAAGACAGAGCCTACTGCTTCTTCTTGAAGATGAAATAAATTTAACTCTTTTCCAATTTTTCTATGATCTCTTTTTTCAGCTTCCTCAATCATTAAAAGATAGTTTTTTAAATCTTTATCATTCAAAAATGCCGTCCCGTATATTCTTTGTAAGACAGCATTTTTACTGTCTCCTCTCCAATAAGAGCCGGCTAGTTTTGTTAATTTAAAGGAATGTCCTAATTTCTTAGTAGAAGGAGCGTGCGGGCCTCTACACAAATCTATGAAATTACCTTGTCTGTAAAAAGTTACAGTTTCATTTTCAGGAATAGCATTAACTAGTTCTACTTTAAAATTTTCATTATTTTTTTTAAAAAAATCTAAGGCTTGTTTTCTTGTCCAAACTTCTCTAGTTATTTTCTCATCTCTATCAACTATCTCATGCATTCTTTTTTCAATAATTTCTAAGTCTGATAAATTAAATTTTTTCTCTCTGAAAAAATCATAATAAAAACCATTTTCAATAGATGGGCCAATAGTAACTTGCGTTTCTGGAAATATCTCTAAAACTGCTTCAGCCATAATATGAGCGGCATCATGCCTTATTAAATCTAGTGTTTCATTATTTTTTGAGGTTAAAATAGAAACTGTGCTATCTGTATTGATTAGCCTGTTTAAATCCCAGAGCTCTCCATTAACTTCTGCAACGAAAGCGTCAGATGCTAGCCTTGGTGAAATTTCAGTTGCTATTTGTAAAGCGGTGACAGGACTTTTATAATTTTTTTTATCTTTATTAGGTAATGTAATAGTTAGCATTTATTTAGTACTTAAATTAGTTATATAAATTTTCAAATTTTAGCCTTATATTCTAATATACATTGTTTATATAAAGATAAAGTAAGTTTGCACATTTTATCATGACTGAAATTTTTAGACACTGCTTTTTTTGAGAATTCTGACATTTTTTCTCTACTAGTTAGTTTTAGTGAAAGAGCCATTGAAATTTTTTCTGCAAGACTCTCTACTTTTACAGGATCAGCTAAAAATCCATTTTTGCCATCGATAATTGTTTCTGAAGCACCACCATGATCAAAAGCAATTGGGATTTTTCCTAAAGCCTGAGCTTCTAAAATAATTCTACCAAATGGTTCTGGAGTAACTGAAGGCATCACAACTATGTCACTTAACATCAAGGCAGCTTGAATATCATTAGAGGACTTACTTAATTTCACTTTTGTTTCTAATTTTAATTTAATAATTTTATCTATAAGAGTTTTTTGAAAATTTTGACTACCATTTTCTGCACCAATTAATACGCATTGAAAGGTATCATTTACTAATGACAACGCCCTTATTAGCTCTAAATATCCTTTCCACATTGCCGGACGTGCAGCCATCATAATAACTGGAATATTATCTTTTAAATTTAAATTTTTAGATTGAGCTATTACTCTTGCTGGCTTTATATTATTAGCATTAAAAAGTTCTAAATCAACTCCTCTATGAACTACAGTAATTTTGTTTTTTATAGTAGGATTTGGAAAAGATTCTAAAATTGTTTTTTCAATATGTTTTGAGATAGCAATTATGGAGTCACCCTTAGTTAAAATACTATTATAATATTTTTTTAAAAAATTTGTTTTCCTGAATCTCATATGTACTGATGTGATAACAGGAATATCCAACATTCTGCCTAAAGGGAACACTATCCAAGCAGGGGCTCGAGAACATAAATGAATTAGGTCAACATTCTCTTTTTCTAGAATTAATTTTACTTGTTTTCTTATTTTAGGCCATTTAAATGGATTTTTTGTATTTACATTTAACTCATAATGCGTGGTACCAGTTCTTCTAAGTTGGGGAACCATGTGCCCACCTGATGACAGAACTATTGATTTGAACCCATTATCGTTTAGAGATTTAGAAATTTCAATCACACCTCTTTCGACACCACCAGTATTTAAGGCTGGTAAAATTTGAGCTATAGTATATTTTTTTTTATTCATTTAAATTACCTTAAGGTGCGATGGTATAACGATGACAAAATTTATAAATACTCCACATGGTAGTACAATAGCATACAACAAAATCAAAGGTAAAAAAGCTGGCATTGTTTTTCTAAGTGGTTTTAAGTCTGATATGCAAGGTAAAAAAGCTATTTATATTGAAAATTGGGCAAAAGAAAATAATCATAGTTTTTTAAGATTTGATTACTCAGGTCATGGGAAATCATCTGGAGACTTCCAAAAAACTCACTTTTCTGACTGGTATAATGATGCTCAATTTTTAATAGAATACCTAACTGAAGGCAAACAAATTCTCATAGGGTCATCAATGGGTGGATGGATAATGTTAATGCTTGCAAGGCGGATACCTGAAAAAATTTCATCTATGATTGGTTTAGCACCAGCTCCAGATTTTCCTAAAATTTTAATTTGGGATAAATTGAATTTTAGTCAAAAAAGACAATTTATTAAAAATAGAGGGTTTTCTATAAAAAATGATGATGGGACAGAAAACTTCTTTTCTTATAATTTTATAAAAGATAGCTTAAATAATTTAACACTTACAAATAAAATTAATTTTAAAGGTCCTGTATTTTTATATCATGGCATGCAAGATACTGATGTGCCTTACCAATTAAGCACTGAGATTTCAGAAAATATTATTGGGACTAATAATATTAAAATTTTATTAGAAAAAAATGGTGGACATAGATTATCTGAAGATAGTCAATTAAACACAATTATTAGTCTAATTAAAGATATTAATAACTCATTATAATTTAAACGTCTAAAAGCTTATAATTTTCATGTGGAGTTAGACCAACAATATGATCTTTTAATAGATTTTTAAAAGAAGGTCGTGATTTTAGTTTAAAATACCACTCTTGTAATTTGGGGTAATCATCTAAATTTAATAATCCTAAATAGTCTAAAACAGATAAACTCGCCGCTGCCAAAAAATCACATGATGTATATGTATCAGCAACTAAATAATCTTTATCTTTTAGTAAATATTCCAAGTATTTAATATGGAAACCTAAATTCTGCATGGCATTTCTTATGTTCACGCTATTAGGAGTTACATTTTCGACAATCCTAGAAAATACCTTTTCATAGATAATAGGATCTAAAACTTCTTTTTTAAACAGAGTATCAAACCAATGATATAATCTATATATCTCTGCTTTTTTTCTATAATTATCACAGAAAATATTAGGTTTTAGATCTAAGTCCTTAATATACTCCACACAAGCATTAAAGCCAACTATTGGAAAGTTATAACTATCTATTAAAACAGGCAAGTGACCAGCTGGGTTTAAAAGTAAAAAATCTTCTTGAGGTTTCCAATAATTCTCTAACTGGGTAATATATTCAATCTTATATTCATCTAGTAAAAGTCTTATAAATCTAGAAGATGGACATAAATGATAATGATATAGGGTAAACATAAATTTATAAACTAAGCCATGGGTAAAAGTTTGGAGTTTTTAGGCAATAAAGAAAAAGCATTTTTTTTCAGTTCACATATAAGTAAGTCATCAAAAGATAATGGGCCCAGGGTTTTTATATTTAAATTTTTATCATTAACTTTATAAAAATTAAAACCTTTATAATAATTGTAATCACCGGAAACAAAACAAATTTTTTGATTTTCAGCTATAGCTAATTCTAATCCTCTTTTGATAAGTGATTTTCCAAAGCCTTCACCTTGATATTTCAGTTTTACTGCTAATGGCCCTAATAATAAGCATTTTATTTTATTAAGTAGTACGGGGTAAAAACTTATCGTTCCAATAACAATAGAAGGGTCATCTTTTATACAAGAAACTAATGAAAGATGTCTTAAAGGACGTGTTTTTCTATATAGATATACAGTTCTATCATATCTATTATGTCCAAAACATTCATCTAGAATTTTTTGAATCTGTATATTATCAGATTCAATTTTTTCTCTAATTTGAATATTTCCATTCATAACAATCTCGGCTGAATTAATAGATATTATTTCCTATACATCTATTATTAATTAAGCCCAAGAGTTTTTTATCGTGGTAAATCAGACTTTCCCATAAGGAATTGATCAATAGATCTAGCACATTGCCTACCCTCCTTAATAGCCCAAACTACAAGAGACTGACCACGCCTAGAATCACCTGCAACAAAAAATTTATCAATAGAAGTTTTATATTCTATATCGTCGGCTTTAACGGTACCGTTATTTGTTAACTCTACACCAGTTTTATGAATTAAGTTTTCATGAATTGGATGAACAAACCCCATCGCAAGTAATACTAAGTCAACTTCAAAAGAAAACTCTGATCCCTTAATTTCAGACATTTTCATTTTTCCACTATTATCTTTTAACCATTCTACCTTTACACAATTTGCTCTTGAAACTTTTCCATTATTACCTTCAAATGATTTAGTTAAAACTGACCAATTTCTCTCACAACCTTCTTCATGAGAAGTAGAAGTTCTTAGTTTCATAGGCCAGTTGGGCCATGTTAATGCCTTATCTTCAATAGCTGGTGGCTGGTCAAGAAGTTCTAGTTGCGTTACAGACTTAGCACCCTGACGATTAGATGTTCCTACGCAATCTGAACCAGTATCACCTCCACCTATAACAAGAACATTTTTATTTTTGGCTAATATTTCAACTGAAGAATCTACATTTTCACCAGAAACTCTATCATTTTGCTGAGATAAAAATTCCATTGCAAAGTGAACACCATCAAGCTCTCTTCCTTCAACTGGTAAATCTCTAGGTTTTTCTGAGCCACCACAAAATACAATCGCATTAAAATCTTTGTTTAGGTCATCAAAGCTGATATCAACCCCTATGTGACTATTAACTTTGAACTCTACCCCTTCTGCCTCCATTTGAGACATCCTTCTATCAATGAGATGTTTCTCCATTTTAAAGTCAGGAATGCCTATTCTTAGAAGTCCTCCTATTCGGGCATTTTTTTCAAATACTACTACAGAATGGCCAGCTCTAGCTAATTGTTGTGCACAAGCTAAACCAGATGGACCAGATCCTATAACCGCAATTTTTTTATTTGTTTTAGTGACTGAAATTTGCGGCTTGATCCATCCTTCTTCCCATCCCCTATCCACAACTGAACATTCAATTGTTTTTATAGCTACGGGGTTGTCTGTTATGTTTAAAGTGCATGAAGCTTCACATGGTGCAGGACAAATTCTACCTGTGAATTCAGGAAAATTATTAGTGGAATGTAGAAGATCTATCGCATCTTTCCATCTATTATTATAAACCAAATCATTCCAATCTGGAATAAGGTTGTTAACAGGACAGCCTTGGTGACAATATGGAATACCACAATCCATACACCGAGCACCTTGTTTAGATATCTCCTTACCATCAAGAGGGACAAGAAACTCTTTAAAATGTTTAATCCTATCTTCAACAGGCTCATAACCTCTTTCAATTCGGTCTAGTTCCATAAAACCAGTTGCTTTACCCATGATTATTCTCCAGCGATTCTACTTGGTATTTTTTCTTCTTTTAAATTTTGTTTTCTTTCATTTAGAGCTCTCTTAAACTCAAAAGGGGTAATTTTAATAAATAATGGAAGATATTTTTCCCAATTATCTATTATTAATTTAGCTTTTTGACTTTTAGTATTTTTATAATGTCTATTAATTAATAACTTTAAACGAGAAATATCAAAATCTAAAAGATCACTGTTGATTTCTTTTTCTGTATGTTTTGTATTGATATCGTCTTTAGATAATTTTTCTAAATCTACCATTGATTTGTTGCAATTAGACTCAAACATTTCATCTTCATCAAGAATATACGCTATTCCGCCTGACATCCCAGCAGCAAAATTTCTGCCTGTTTTCCCTAAAACAACAACTATACCCCCTGTCATATACTCGCAACCATGATCACCACAACCCTCAACAACGGCAGTAGCACCAGAGTTTCTTACAGCAAAACGCTCCCCTACAACGCCACTTAGGTAACACTCTCCAGAAATTGCTCCATATAAAAGCGTATTTCCAGCAATTATGTTTTTATCAGGTATAATTTTACTTTTACTATGAGGATATACTGCAATTTTACCACCAGATAGACCTTTGCCAACATAGTCGTTAGCATCTCCTTCTAAGTTAAAAGAAATACCTTTTGCTAACCAAGCGCCAAAACTCTGCCCAGCATTACCTTCAAAGTCTATGTTAATAGTGTTGTTCGGCAAACCATTGTGACCATATTTTTTTGCTACTACCCCGGATAACATAGCTCCAACTGTTCTATTTGTATTAATAATTTTTGATTTGAAATTAATTTTTTGTTGATCTGAAATGGCAAGTTTACATTTTTCAATAAGCACATTATCCAGAGCCTTATTTAATTGATGATCTTGTGTTTTTGAATTAAAGAAGTCCTGTTTGTCTTGGTTATCTAAAGGAACTATAAGTTTACCTAAATCTAGGCCATGAGCTTTCCAATGAGTTTCAGCTCCTTGAAAATTCAGCAAGTCTCTTCTGCCTATTAATTCGTTAAAATTACGAATACCAAGTTCAGCCATAATTTCTCTAACTTCATTAGCAATAAAAACAAAAAAGTTAACAACATGATCAGGTTGACCAGTAAAATTTTTTCTTAATTCAGGATCTTGGGTTGCAACACCTACAGGACACGTATTTAAATGACACTTTCTCATCATGATACAACCCTCTGAAATCAATGCTGCAGTTGCAAAGCCAAATTCATCTGCTCCGAGTATAGCTCCTATAACAACATCCCTACCTGTTCTAAGACCTCCATCAACCTGAACAGCTATTCTGTCCCTTAGTCCATTCATAACTAAAGTTTGATGAGTTTCAGCCAGACCTGTTTCCCAAGGACCTCCAGCGTTTAATAATGACGTAATTGGACTTGCCCCAGTACCTCCATCATTACCTGATATTGTTACATGATCTGCGTAAGCCTTACTAACGCCAGCGGCAACAGTACCAACTCCTATTTCAGAAACTAGCTTGACTGACACCCTGGCTCTTGGGTTTACATTTTTTAAATCGTGAATTAATTGCGCTAGATCTTCAATTGAGTATATATCATGGTGTGGTGGAGGTGAAATCAATCCTACCCCTGGAGTGGAATGTCTAATTTTAGCTATAAAATCATTAACTTTACCACCTGGAAGTTGACCACCTTCTCCAGGCTTAGCTCCTTGAGCCATTTTAATTTGTATATCTGTTGCATTTGAAAGATACTCTGTTGTAACACCAAATCTACCTGAAGCTACCTGCTTAATTCTAGAATTCATAGAATCGCCATTTTCCATAGGTGAAAATCTAGAGGGCTCCTCTCCACCCTCACCGGTATTAGATCTACCACCAAGCCTGTTCATGGCAATTGCAAGAGTAGTATGAGCTTCAGTAGAAATAGACCCTAATGACATGGCACCAGTTGCAAATCTTTTGACTATTTCGGATACTGGCTCAACCTCATCTAAACTAACTGCTTCAGTATTTGACGAAAATTTAAAAAGCCCTCTTAAATTTTTTAATTTAATTGAATGATCATTGATTTTCTTAGAGTATTTTTTAAATGTATTGTAATTAGCACTTCTTACTGCGTGCTGAAGTACGCCGATTGTCTCAGGTGTCCAAACATGTTCTTCACCTCTAATTCTAAAAGATAAATCACCACCAACATCAAGATCATTTTGAAGTAAAGGTGAGTTTCCAAAAGCGAGTTCATGTCTATTTTCAGTTTCTTTTTGAATTTCCTCAAGACCTATACCTTCAACCTTAGAAGAGGTTCCACAAAAATATTTATCTACAAGCTCTGAAGATAATCCAACAGCATCAAAAATCTGAGCTCCAGAGTAGGATTGATAAGTTGAGATTCCCATTTTAGACATGACTTTAAGCATACCTTTAGTCACAGCCTTAATATATTTTTTATAGGCCTCATCTTCACTTATCTCATAATCACTATTTTTAATGATATTTGATAACGTGTAAAAGGATAGGTAGGGATTAATAGCCTCAGCTCCATAACCTGCAAGAAGACATAAGTCGTGTACTCTTCTTGCTTCTCCCGTTTCAATTACTAGTCCAACTTTAGTCCTAAGACCTTTTTTGATTAAAAAATGATGAATTGTGCTTGTTGCTAATAAAGCAGGAATTGCAATATTATCTTTATCAAGATTTCTGTCTGATAAAATTATTATATTGCATTCATTACCCAATATTAACTTTTCTGCTTCATCACATATATCTTTTAGAAATGTTTCAATTATAAGGTTTGGGTTCTCTTTTTTATTATAGCAAATATTAAGAGTATGAGCTTTCAATTGACCAGATGTAAATTTTTGAATGCTTCTAATTTTCTCAATATCAATATTAGTTAAAATAGGATGATTAACTTCTAATAATTTTTGCTTTTCACCAGATTTGGGATCTAACAAGTTTGGTCTTGGTCCTATAAAGCTAAGTAATGACATAACTAATTCTTCACGTATAGGGTCAATCGGTGGATTAGTAACTTGTGCAAAAGTTTGAAAAAAATAATCATAAAGTAATCTATTTTTATCAGAAAGTGCAGCTAAAGGAATATCTCTTCCCATTGAACCTATAGGGTCTTGACCATCTTTTATCATTGGTTCTAAGAAAAACTTTAAGTCTTCTTTATTATAACCATGAGCTTGCTGAAGATCTAAAAGTGTTTCATTATCTGGTGTCTGAAAATTAGTTTCAAATTTGAAAGATGATAGGGAAACCTTAGAAGTATTTATCCAATCTTGATAAGGGTTAGCATTAACCAAATCATTTTTAAGTTCTTCATCTGATATTATTCTTTTTTGCTCTAAATCAACCAAAAGCATCTTCCCTGGCTGAAGTCTCCATTTTTTCACTATTTTACTCTCAGGAATATCTTGAAGTACTCCAACCTCAGATGACATTATAACCAAATCATCATCAGTTACTATGTACCTTGCAGGTCTTAGACCATTTCTGTCTAAAGTAGCTGCAATTTGAACACCGTCTGTGAAAGCCATTGCTGCTGGACCATCCCAAGGCTCCATAAGAGCTGAATAATATTCATAAAAAGACCTTCTTTGTGGATCCATTAATGCGTTATCTTTCCACGCTTCAGGTATCATTAGCATCATGGCATGTGGTAGAGAGTATCCAGACATTACAAGCAATTCTAGAGCATTATCAAAAGTTGCAGAATCTGAAGGTGATTTTTCAATAATAGGCCATAATTTATTAAGATCATTTTTTAATAAATCAGAAACCATACTATATCGTCTAGCGTTCAACCAATTTGAATTACCTCTTACAGTATTAATTTCTCCATTATGACATAAATACCTAAATGGCTGAGCCAGTCTCCATGATGGAAAGGTATTAGTAGAAAATCTTTGATGAAATAAAGCAATTGCAGACTTAAAATTTTGATTTTGAAAATCTAGGTAAAATTTTGATAAATTAGGAGCTAAAACCATACCTTTAAAAATAATTGTTCTTGTAGATAGTGATACAATATAAAAATCGTCCCAATCATCGTCAGTTTTAGCTAAAAGATGGAGGCTTTGTTTTCTTATAACATAAAGTTTTCTTGAAAACTCACTTTCAGACAAAATGGTATTACCCATTTTAACAAAAAATTGTTTAATTATCGGGGCGTTATCCTTAACTGTTTCACCTAAAACATTAGAATCCACAGGAACGTCTCTCCATGTTATTAATTCTTGGTTTTCGTTTCTGATAGCAGTTTCAATAGAATCAATGGCTAGTTTAGCTCTTTGAGGATTAGAAGGTAAAAAAACCATACCTACTCCAAAATGACCAACTTCCGGTAGCATAATTTTGGAGTTCTCAAACTCTTTTCTAAAAAATTCATCTGGTATTTGTATTAAAATACCAGCACCATCACCTGCCAGCGGATCAGCGCCTACCGCACCCCTGTGATCTAAATTATGAACAATTTCAAGGGCTTGATGCACTATTTCATGTTTCGGCTCATTATTTATATTAGCTATAAAACCAAAACCACAATTCTCATGTTCATTTTGAGGGTCATAGAGTCCATACTCTGTAGGAAAACCGTTTTTGCTAATTTCATATCCAGACATGTACTAAACCCTAAGTAAAAATTTCTTCTTTGATTTTGTTGAACAACCTTTTCATCCAAGTCAATGAGGAAATGGACATTAGTCAATTAAATTATAATTGTAAAACAAATCACCATATATCAGAAATGCAAAAATTGCATTTCAAAAATGATTAACAAATTAATTAATAACTTCGGCTTCTTTCAACATAAAATCTTTGAAGGCTTTAATTCTAGAGTCATTTCTTAGTTCATAATTAAAACATAATGATATTGACATCTTAGGGCCTTCTAGTTGAGATAAAATTTCTGTTAGCTCAATCATTTCAAATTCCATCCAATCAGGTAACGATGCAATACCCATCCCAACTTCAGTAGCTTTTGCTATACCATAAATACTAGAAACCTCCAGGATAGGTTTGCGAGGCCTTTTATTATCTTTACCAATTGTTAGCAACCAATTTAATCTATGTCTATCAATCGGAGGCTGTGCATCTTCACCATAAGAAATAATTTTATGATAATCTAAATCATTGGTTGTTTTGGGAAAACCGTTTTCTTTAATATAATCTTTTGATGCAAAAATTTTATATCTACAATCTGCCAGCTTAATTTGCACATCATCTTGTGAAAAACTCGGAGTCATTCTTACTTCTATGTCTGAGTTGAAGTTTGTAACTCTGGGCTCTGAATCCCTTAAACTAAGAGCCACGGAAATATCAGGATAAACTGATTTAAATTTTGACATTCTTGGCGCAACCCATAATGCACCAAATGCATTTGTTGCTGTCACATTTAATCTTCCTGAAGGGACATCCATATCTTCAAGAAGTTGGTTATGAGTTTTACTAATGTCAGAGGCCAGAACTTGAACAGAAGAAAACAATCGCATTCCGGCTTTCGTTAAAGTTATTCCATCAGAATTTCTTAAGAAGAGCTTTATACCTAATTCATGTTCAAGAGATTTCATCTGCCTACTTAATGCTGATTGACTCATCTGTAGGATGTAAGATGCCTCTGTAATATTTCGTGTTTGCGCAACAATATTAAATAATCTTAACCTATCCCATTTCATAAAAAACACCTTATTAAGAAATAGTTGATATCACTAATAAACATCTAATAAATACCTTTTTTCTTTTTTTAAATTCTTTATGTACAAAATACTCTTATCCTCGCTACAATTAAGTTGTTCTTGAATGATTTTTTGTAAAATTGAATTTACATCTTTAGCCATATTAATGGCATCACCGCATACATATAAATAGGCTCCTTCTTTAATCCATTTAAAAAACTCAGACTTCACTTCATATATTTTATCTTGAACATATATTTTTTTTTCCTGATCTCTAGAAAAGGCAATATCTAGTTTATCAAGAACCTTATTGTCTTGAAAATAAATTAACTCATTTTCATAAATATGATCAGTTTTTCTAAATTGAGCACCATAGAACAACCAGTTTTTACCATGACTTTTCAATTGTGTTCTTTCTTGTAAAAAGGCAATGAAAGGTGCTATTCCAGTACCTGGGCCAATCATAATAATTGGTTTGTCATGGTCTACTGGAAGTCTAAAATTTCTGTTAGGTATTAAAAAGACCTTAATTCTTGTACCTTGATAACAATTATCAGCTAAAAAAGTTGAACAAACACCACCATATTTTTGGGAATTCTCTTCCCATCTTTGCGTTGATACAGTTAAATGCACTTCTTTTGGATACTTTAATAAACTAGATGAAATGGAGTAGGCTCTATGTTGAAGTGGCTTTAATAGTGATAAAAAAATTTTTAAATCAATATTAAATTTACTATCCAGATTTAAAAAATCTAAAACACTCTTACCGTATTTAAATTTAGACAATAATGTTTTGTCTTGATTTTTTATAATTTTATTGAGTTCTGTATGATGAATGTTTTCATTGATGTATGCAATAAACCTATTTGTTGGAGATAAAATTTCGAATTGTGACTCTAGTAATTCAAAAATTGTTTTGTCATAACCTTCAACAATATTTAATGGACTATAGCCTAATCTAATAATTATGTCCGAAACTAGTTGATGATTGTTTAGTGGAATAACTCCTAAGCTATCACCAGGGTTATATTTTATTTTGCTATCACCTAAAGAAATTTTATAATGCATTATCTCTTTATTAGAGTTTTTTCCTGATAAAAGTTTAGCCGAAATAATTTCTGCTAAATATGGGTTTTGTTTATTCCAAATCATTTAAACACAACTCAATTATTGACCCTTGAATTTCTCTTAAATTTTATTATAGCTTTTAATCATTTATAAACATAATAATATGTTATTTTAACTTTTGAGCATAAAATGGCGCTAGAAGTAATCATAATATTATCAATAATCCAAGGTTTTACAGAATTCCTTCCTATATCCTCAAGCGCTCATCTAGTATTTCTATCTGAAATATTTGGAGATTTTATATCAAAGAGAAATTTTGATGTTTCTCTTCATTTTGGATCCTTATTAGCCGTTATTATTTATTTAAGAAAAGAAATATTAGAAATCATTTTAGATTTAATTTTTTATAAAAAGAGAGATAAAGATGGTTTCAAAATTTTAATAAACTTAATAATTAGTACAATACCTATTGTATGTGTCGGGTTTTTAATTCATTTATACGATTTTGATATAATACGTAGTTTAGAAATTATTGGTTGGTCAACATTAGTTTTTGGAATTATTTTAGGAATAGCAGACAAAAATCTTAAAATTATTAAAATTTTAAAAAATCTTAAACCAAGGGAGGCTTTTCTTCTTGGTATAGCTCAAACCCTTGCTTTAATTCCAGGTACAAGTCGATCAGGTATTGTAATAACGGCAGGCTTGTTTATGGGTTACAGTCGATATGAAGCTTCAAAATATTCTTTATTATTATCAATTCCAGTTATTTTAGCTGCAACAACATTGGAAAGTTTATCTCTATACAGCGACAAGGGCTCATTATTCAGTCATGAAATGTTTTTAGGAATTGTAATTAGTTTTATAACTGCACTAATAACAATAAAATTATTTATGAAATGGATAAATAATGCATCTTTAAAAATATTTGTAATTTACAGAATAATTCTTGGAATTATTATTTTAGTATATGCTTATAATTAATTTTGATAAATTTTTATTAATTCATCTTTTAAATCTTTTGGCTTCACTCCTAAATCTTCGATGCCAGGTAAATTATTAATTAAAATATTATCATTTTCTAATAGTATCATTTGGTCCACAGTAAAAGGTGGTCTTGGCAATTTCTGTAAAAAAAATGCTGGGATTTTCATTAATTTAGAGTTTAGTGGTAAAAAAATTCTTTTTATATTTTTTACTTCTAACAACATTTTCAAAAGTTCTTCAAAACTATAAGTTGAACGGCCACCTAATTCATATAATGCATTTTTTTTTCTTTTTCCTATCAGTAAATTTATAATGCCAGTTGCTACGTCAATTACAGATATAGGTTGAAATTTTGTTGATCTAGAGATTAAGGGTAATACAGGACTTATAGAAGCCATTTGGGAAAACTGCCCAAAAAAATTATCTCCATGTCCAAATAATAGTGATGGCCTTAGTATTTTAGCATTAGGAAAATTTTCTAACAACCTTCTCTCTCCAGAAGCTTTGCTTGATGAGTATTTACTTTTTGAATTTTCAGACACTCCCAATGCAGATATATGAATTAAGTTTCTAACGTTATGCTTTGAAGACATTTTTCCTAAAATAGCTGGTAAATCAGAATGAACTCTATAAAAATCTCCCCTTTTGTTCTCATATAAAATTCCACACAAGTTTATAACAGCTTCTACTTTTAAAAAATGATTTTCTATAGACTGAATGTTATCTAAACTCCAGCCAACTATTTTAAGATTATTTTTGGGAATGTATTTGAGATTTTTTTTTTCTAAAGTTTTTTTCTGACTGAAAACAATGATTTCAAAATCAAATTCACCAAGCATATTAATAAGGTTTTTTCCAAGAAATCCACTTCCACCAAAAATTAAAATTTTTTTATTTTTATTTTCTCTCAAAATACTTACCTTTAACTACCTGAAGATATATGTTAATTATAATTAATATATTTATCTAATATTTTAAAGTTGAATCAGTAGCTAATTAAAATGACATATTATTTGTATAAAGACGACATACCTTCTGAAATTCAATTTGGAGATATAGTTGCTATAGATACTGAAACCATGGGTCTTAATTTAAATAGAGATCGTTTGTGCCTAATTCAACTATCTAACGGTGATGGGGATGCTCATTTAGTTCAAATTTCTCCCCAAGCTCTTGCCGATGAAAACAGCTTTGTAAATTTAAAAAAAATATTTAAAAATCCTAATTCAACTAAATTATTTCATTTTGCTAGGTTTGATATAGCTGTAATTGAAAAAAATATATGCTTATTAGATGGGCCAATGTATTGTACTAAAATAGCATCTAAATTATCACGCACTTTTGGTGCTCGACATGGCCTTGCTGATTTATGTAGAGATCTTTTAGACATAGAATTAGATAAATACAATCAAACATCTGACTGGGGAACTCCAGATTTATGTGAATCCCAACTCGCTTATGCTGCCTCAGATGTATTATACTTACATAGGTTAAAAGAAGAATTAGATATAATTCTTAAACGTGAAAAAAGACAAAAAATTGCACTTCAATGTTTTAATTTTTTAAAAACTAGATGCCAGTTAGATATTATAGGTTTTGATAATTTAGATATTTTTTCGCATTGATTAACATCAATTAAATTTTTGAATTTCAAACATGAAAACAATTAATACCAAATTTATTTTTGCTTTTTTAATAACAATTTTGATTTTAGTTTTTGTTATAAGCAGCTTTATTAACACAATGGAATCTAAACCAGCTAAAATTCAAAATAATAATATTAAAGAAGATGCTAAAAAAATAGTTGGTGTTGAAATACGACAACAAAATAAAAAAGGTACGAAATTTTTAATTGTTGCCGATACACTTGAAGAAACTAAATCAGAACTTAATAAAGTTATTCTAGAAAACTCCTTCACGACTATTGATCAAAAAGGAATTTTAACTAAAATTAAGGCTGGTCACGCTGTTATTACAAATAATTATGAGAACTTTAATTTCTCAGATAAAGTTTTAATTACAAAAAAAAGTAGAGATTTTACTTTGAGAACCAAAACACTTACTGGAACATTTCAAAAGGGAAATTATCAAACTAATGACAAAGTTGATATCGTTTCAGGTAATATATCTATAAAAGGAAATGGATTAACTGTTAGAAATAATGGGGAATACATAAAAGTTAAAGGAAAGGCTTTTCTTGAAATGCTTTTATCAAAAGTAAGAAAATGATTAAAAAAATTTTTGTTTTAATTTTTCTATCTTTATTTTCTTTTTCATCTAATGGGTTTGCAGAAAAACAAAATGATAAAAACAGTTCTCAACTCACTGTTGAAGCTGATGATTCTATAGAGTGGTTTGAAAAAGAAAAATATTATGTTGCAAAAGGAAATGTGATTTTAAAAAAAGATGGTTTTACATTGAATGCTAATTTTGTACAGGCTTATTACGAAATTAAAGATGGTGAGAATGTATTAAACAAAATATTAGCTAAAGATAATGTCACTCTGACAAAAGAAAAGACTAAGGCTACAGGTCAATTAATGACATATAATTTAAATAATAAAATTGCTATTTTATCTGGACCATTTCAAACACTTACATCACAATCTGGATATGTTGAGTCTAACGAAATCATTAAATTTAATGATTTAAAAAATAAAGCTGAGGCTGAAGGAAAGGTCAAAGTTATTTTGTCTAACAAGACCGTTATTCGTGCAGACAAAATCAATGCAGATTTAAACCAGAAAGATAAATCTATCGAATATGCTATTGCCAGAGGGAATGTTTTTATAGAAAACAAAATTAAAGGTAATAAATCTAAAGCAAATTTAGGTATATATAATTCATCCGATGAAATTATAAAGTTATCTGGAAATGTAACGCTAACTAATATGGACTCGACTATTAGCGGTTCTAAAGGTGAAACTAATTTAAAAACTGGCATAAGTACTATAGTTAGCGATCCTAATAAAAAACAAAGAGTAAAAGGTGTTTTTTCTCCAAGAAAAAAGTTAAAAAATGGAGGTAAAACTGAATAATTTTGAAGAAGAACTGATTGTGCAAAAAAGTTTTAATTTAGACACTCATTTTCCAATTCATAGTTTGAAAGTAAAA
>Ga0181590_10001080_pt1 | contig 23035 bp, 23 predicted proteins | sample 071ome_34_FD_132446 | JGI IMG/M metagenome (GOLD analysis project Ga0181590, IMG submission 132446) | Coastal salt marsh microbial communities from the Groves Creek Marsh, Skidaway Island, Georgia - 071411BT metaG (megahit assembly) | ecosystem: Environmental > Aquatic > Marine > Intertidal...
ACTTTTCTTTTCTAATGTAATTTTATTATGTATTTCTTCATCGGTATATTCAGGGCGTACTTGTGCTACAATAGTTTCAGCACCCATGTTTAATGCTCTAAACACACTCGGATACAGACTGTTTAAGTCCATACTGCCGACCCATTCGTGGAAGCCTTTCTTCGGGAACGCAACATACGCACCAGCTGCTTGCGAGTCTTCTGCTTGTCCCCGATTACGATCAGGCACTACCATATCACGTCTATGGCATTCATTAATAATTGCTTGCTCTGTTGTAGCCACAGCACCCATTGTTACAGGCAACAACACTGTGTTGTCATGTGCAATAGTGTTAGCAAGATCTATGAACTGTAGTTTCTTGTCTAATTTGTCCAACAGCATGACGTCTTGGATATTGTATTCTAAGAACTTTTCAAAGTCATGATTGTAAAGTCTATCTAACGAGCCTTCGTACGTAACCTTCTTCTCACCTACTTCCATCTCGCCGATATAGTCCAATCGATAACTATGACGTTCTTCGTAGTTATACTTACGATACAGTTGCATGTAGTCAAGATGCACACGTCCAATCAAGTCATATGTAGTACGCTCTGACCCATGACTCTCATAAGTTTTTTGCATTGGGTTTTGATCAAACAAACACAGTCTGCGTAATTCCTTTTTGCCTATGGTTCTGATAATACGATTTACAGTGTAAGGAATATCATAACCCTCTGAGTTCCAGCCGCTGAGTATGTCTGCATCTTCGATGATATCTAAAAATGCATTCAGCATGTCTGCTTCATTTCTGCACAGTATTACTTCTGGCAAGTTTTTTGCAATAGTTTGTGCTTGATCCCATGACAGCGTTTTAGGCGGGACAGCTAAACATATCATAGCATCCATCCATTGTAAATAAACACCTATTGCAGTGATTGGAGTAAAAGGGTCATCAGGAGAACTATACCCTCTCTGAGGATCAAAGTCTACCTCGATGTCGAATAGTGCAGTGTGCAGTTTGGGCGGCTCAGCATTTATGTAATGCTTTGCTAGTGTTTTATTTAAAGGTTTAATATCGCTTTCGAATAATTTATTATGATTATTCATAGCAACGTTTTTCTTGAAATCTTTAGAAGTCTTGCAACGTACTTCAGAAACTGCTTCACCGTAGATGCTGCGATGCTTCCCTCGCGGATCAGCATAGTAAAAATTGTATTCTGGTTTTAACGTTTGTAGGACTCTTTTGCCATCTATGCGTTCAACTACTTGAACAACATCTTTTGCTCTATTATAATAGGCATCGACATAACTCATTCAGTTTTTCTCCAAGCATCATTTTTTGGCTGACGCAACACCTTATTATTGTTCTTGCTTAATACGTAATTTACGCAAGGCCGCAAGTTGCCTTTGTCCTTCTCTACTACTTATAATATCCGCAGATTTTACCGTCGCGATACCGGCGCCTGTAATTTTAATATCTATCATTAAAGAGTTTTGCCGACTGCTTCTAAGATAGTTTCTAATTCGTCGAACTTATCGTACTCTTCCTGGAACTTGGCTTTGTGCGCAATATTAATTGCTTTGTTAAGGATAGCAGGCTTGAGATCCATTTCTTCAGCAATTGCTTTCACTGTGTCTCTAAGCCCTTCTTTGAGTGCATCTACTTCGTAACTGACTTGACAACCTTCGTCAATAAGACGCTTGAGTCGTGCAACTTCTTCTGCGTTAAATGTTCTATTAAAGCCCATGTTATTACCTCTGTGTGATTTAAAAAGTAATTATAACATTAAAAATTTTAATGTCAACGCCTATTATAAAGTTTGTTCTCTATTATATAATCTGATAACATCCGACCGTACTCACTATGGGCTCCAGCACTAGCGTGATGGTATTCTGTTATAGGGAAATTATTTTCTTTTGCCCAATCCATAAACGAATGCTTATCTCTTTTATACACATTATAGTATTTCCCACCCCAATCGTATTTTGGTAATTGTTCAAAGAAACCTATCCATTCGTGGTCTTTGAATAGTAGCTGTGAACAAGTATCTACAAATAAATGGGGAATATCCATTTCATTGAGTCTATTATGTAATGCAAATTTCCATTCTTGCTGAATTATAGCTAAATGTAAAGTAAATTCCCGGTGCCCGCTGTCAAAGAATTTTTTCCATGTCTCGAACTGTTCGGGATGAGTGCTTTTGGCAATTTCATGCGAGAACCCTTCGCCAGCGGCGATTGATCTAAATCTGCTTTTGTGCCAAAAGTCCATCCTTTGAACTTCGCTCCAGCCGATTAATACAAATTCTGGAAACATACCGGTTAGCTGTGCTTGATCTAACAGACTGTGAGTTGTTCGCAAAATTCTCCAGTTACTCCCTCCACCTACAGCAGGATTTTCAGTTACTTCGAATCCTAAGTTTTTTGCGACATGTTGCGCATATGATAATTCACCAGTGTTGAGTTCGCTACCTATTGTGTGACTATCGCCGTTGAGCCAGCATACTGATCTTATATTCATTTTTCCTAAAGCCTCACTTAGGCGTTATACTAATATTTACATCTAATGGCTGTATTATAGCATCGATATTGGATGTGTCAACCTCCACAGTTAATGTTTGCTTGACACCTGTGAATGGCTCGAATTGGAGTTGCTCTAGTATTGCCCTATCTTTAATTTGGTTACCATCCGGATCATATGCAACAAATTGATTGCCTACAAAATGAACAGTAACTATCAAATTTTATATTTCCACGCTTGCTTCAAAGTCAAAATCGAAATCAAATTCTTTTTCTAACTCTGCGCTTATTTGATCGCCATCATCGGGATCTAGATCTTCCTGTAGTAGTATTTCGTATACGTTTTGTACACTGGAGTCGGGATCAGTGTAGGCTATTACCTCTACACTGATCTGTTGTTTTTCATCATCTGAATAAGCGGTAACTAATTTTGTAGGCGCAACACTTTGTACTATGTCAAAAAATGTTACAACATCGTCATCGTCTAATTCGTACTCTGTGAGTAATCTGCAAAAATGTTTAATAAACGTCATGATTTACGACTTCTTTGACCAAGCCTGCGCTCCAAAAAACGCTGCTACGATACCTGCAACAGCAACAAAATATGTAGGTGCCATGTCGCCTAGTGTGCCTTGTGCTTGATCTAAACCAGCTAAACTTGCAGCTACAACTGCTGCTGGATACAACAACATACCCCACAAAGAAAACCATGCCATACTGCGTTGTGCATCACGCATTGCATCTTGGTCTTCTAGTTCTTTTCGTTTGAATTCCATATACATAGCGTGTTCCGCTTCGGAAACCTTGCCGTCGCCGTTTGTGTCTGCTGGGTGGAATTCTTGTTTGGTTTTAACTTCTTCTTCAGCCATGATATAACTCTCCTAATAGTTATATTACTATTTATCATGACTATGCATTTATTTTTACCCGATTAATCATTGTTTCTTTAAAGTTTGTGTAGGAGTTTAGTGCATGAGGCTTTACAAAACCAGCAACTGAATATTTCTTACCAACACTAAATTTCTTTTCTGGTGTGAAAAATTTCAGTATGTGTTTGTTGTCTATGCTTGACGTTACAAGATAACTGTTAGTAGTGGGAATAAATTTAACAAATTCTACTTTGATATCAAAATTACAACGAGAACCAGGCGAACCTTGAAAATCACTGCTTACGCCCAAACTCCTTTCGCGATCACTCCAATCGTCGGACTTTACTTTACTGTAGTAAACCTGCGGCAAACTGGCCGCAATACCAAGACGGTCGCGACCTATTGTGTCTGAGGTAACAAACTGTAATACTTTCTTTTCAAAATCAGTTAGAGATCGTTCTATTGCCTTAAAGCCCAATCCTTTAAGGTAAGCAACAACTTCTTCTGCTGTGTCTCTGTCCTTTTTGTTTACATTAACCTTTTCATCAGAAAAAAAGTGCTTGTAAAGTAAGTCGCTGTTACTGGTGCGATCATCAAATGGATCCTTTTTTACAAACCCTTTTTGTAATCGATGTATTGCACAACTTGTAGACACAACATCTAACAGTAAGAATTCATTTTTGCTTGACATCTAGCTCACCTATTTTCAACTCATTCATAATTACATTAGCTTGATACATTAAAGTTATTACTAACAACCAGAATACATTAATATTTCCAATCCATGCAAACATCCAACACATTATTGCCATAAAAAAGGTTTGTATTGCTGCAAGGATCCTGATATTCATGCTGTAACACCTTCGGGTCTATCTACAAGATATTCAAAGTTCACAGTGTCCGTGTTTGTTTGCAAAATAACTGCATTGTTATTCAAGTGAAATCTTTTTGCCATATCAGTCATAGGGCTGAGAGTAACTACTCTGCTCACATGTGGCATTTCTTCTTCAACGTAGTCCAGCAAGTTAAATACAAGTTCTCTGCCTGCGCCTTTTTTGTAACTCCAAAGAGTATACAGCATGCACACATGTGTAGCACTAGATTCTGAGAATAAAAACAAATCGTTTTCCTGTTTAGCAACATCATCTGTTATTGCTGCACACGCAATAGATTCTATTTCTTCTGTGTTTACATTTCTGTAAGAAAAAACATATCTATTGTTAATAAACCGTTCTAGAAACGGTATGTGCGGTCTCACTGGGTCGTCATGTATTAGTTTATACACATCACAGTGTACTGCATCACTACTATTATCAAAATGATAGCATTCCAGCATTTTTTATTCTCCGGTAATTAGTTTATAGATTTGTTTCCAATCCTTAACTACATCCGCCTTTCCTTTGTACTCCATGTTATGCGTATGCTCAACTAGTATGCCTTTGAATCCTGCATCTATGCCAGCATCAACGTTTTCTGGTTTATCTTCCAGCCACCAAACATTGCCGTATTTTTTATACAACTTTTCTAGAGCTACGTCTTTGTCTGCACCTGTGTCTAAACAAATAACTTCTTCGAAGATATTGCCAAACACTTTGGTAAGATTTCTTTTTCTCAACTTCTGAGCATAAGGGTTTTTGCTCAAAGAAGTCAACACTGCAAATTTATACTGATGTTTTTCTGCAAGCATTTTAACATAGTATTGTGCATCACGTAGTGCAGGTAAAAACCCTATTGCAGCACTTGCATTAAATTCACGTACTAGTCTGTGGCCAACATTGTTAGAAGGGAGATTATATCTTTCAAAAATTTTGTAAAACTTTTTATAGTCTTTTACAGGTTTGTGGCCGTTGAATTCCATCCACTCGTTAAAAGCATACTCCCAGTTCAGCAGTACACCATCGCAATCGGTTAATATGATTTTTTGTTCCAATTTATTCTACTCTTTTGTTAATTTTTAATAGTATAATTATACACTAGATATCAGATGTTGTCAATAAAATATTTCAATATAATAATCAATGACTTACACACATATGTAAATAGTTATATGAGTAAAAAATACAATGTTTTTCCTGATGTGGTATTTGAAAGCCAAGTATCGTTGACTCCTGAAATTAATCGGTTAGTTGCAGATGATATTAATAAAGTAAAATCAACGAAGGCATTTGAACCAACTAACTATGGATGGATTACAAACAAGTTTATACCTTTAGAACAAAATCTAAGTAACTTAAACAAAGTTCTCATCAGTGCCAGTGTAAGTTTATTATCAAATGAATTTCGCAAACTAAGACACATGAACATTGAACTGGTGAGGCCCAGTTTGATTAGTATTAATCCTGGACATTCTGTGTTGCCTGTAATAGAAAGACAAAGATGGTATTCAGGCTGTGTATGGTTACAAACCACAGATCAAGGAAGCCATGTGTTTTTAGATGCACCGGCAACAAAAACATTAACATCACCGCCACAACTATTCAGTAATACGCATGTTATCAAACCTGAGCAAAATAAATTTGCACTATGGCCCAGCCACATTCCTGCAGGTTTTACTCCTAATTCAAGCATGACAGAAACTGTTTGCATGATTTTTACTCTCACTTGCCACCCGGCTGCATAGGCAAAAAGAAAGGGGTCATAGACCCCTTTCTGTTCTTGCTTTAACGTCTAGCTATTATACATAGTTATAGTGTAAAGAAGCTACTACAACACCACCAGTTGGAGTTGCAGAAGTAGAGCCGTCACTTTCTACGAATTGCGCTGTAACAGCAGCATTCTTAGTAAGTGCGATACTTCCATCTAGTTCTATAATATATGTACCAGCAGTTGTAACATCAGCATCGTCGACTGCAACAAGTGTATCACCACCTGTTCCATTCTCAGTGATTTTAACAGCGTTTATAGAACCGCCACTAAATCCAGTGCTTACTTTTAATACCAACTTGTTAGCATAGTAAGTTCTTGAACTCACGTTTGGTACAGTGCCAATGTTAAATGTTGCATTTGAACTGTCTGCTGTGAATGAAGTTCTTAATAGTAAGCCATCACCACCATTGTTTTCAACGTAGTCAATAACTGCCGCTGAAGTTGGAATAGTAGTATCATTGTCATTGCTACTAATAGCATCGCTTTCTGTTACAATAGCAGTAATAGAAGTTGTGCCATCTGACAATGAGCCAAACTCAACAGTGCCACTTGCAGTTACGTTACCAGTTAAGTCACCAGTTACATCGCCTGTAACATTACCAGTTAAGTTACCAGTTACATTACCAGTTAAGTCACCTGTAACATTACCAGTTAAGTTACCTGTAACATTACCTGTAACATTACCAGTTAGGTTACCTGTAACATTACCAGTTAAATCACCTTCGAACGTAGATGCTTTGACATTTTCACTACCGAAGTCCCATTCACTACCAGCTGATGTGTAAAGAATTTGTTTTACACCACTTGCTGTGTTTGCTTCAAAACCAGCATCAGTGTCAGCACCGCTACTGTTTGTTCTGAAGATAGCATCTTCTGTTTGAACAGTTGTTGAGTTAACAATTGTTTGCGTACCTTGTACTGTTAAGTTACCAGTAATAGTAGCGTCACCATCGATGTTGATAGCAGCAGATGTGATGTCATCACTGGTAAATGTACCAGTTACAGACAAGTTAGCAATACTTGCACCATCAACAATACCAACTTCAACCTGGTTGTTAGTGATAGTTGTTTCGATTTGACTAGCAGCACCAACGATACTTAAAGTTTCGCCGCCACTTACTGTGTCGCTTGAACCGTTATCACCAGCAATGTCAAAGCCTGTGCTTACTGCTACTGTGCCTGCACTTGTAAGTCTACCTTGCGCATCAACAGTAATCTGTGGAATTGCAGTAGCATTACCATAAGTACCAGCTGAAACAGCAGTGTTAGATAAGTTTACAGTTAGTGTACCAGCTGAAGCACCAGTGTTGATACCGACGCCGCCATCAATAGCTAAGTTAGCATTACTAGTGTTGAATGAATATGAACCAGTGTCACCAGTAACTGTAACAGTATCATCGTGATCTAAGCTATCAACGTATGACTTCATGTTGGTGTTAGCAGTATCAACATATGCTTTAACACTTTGTTGTGTTGGCACAAGTGTATCGCTGTCGCTAGACATGTTGTCTTCGTCAACAAATGCACTAATAGTAATTGTACCATCACTTAAATCACCAAACTCAACAGTGCCACTTGAAGTGATGTTAACAGCACCAGTAATATTACCAGCTGTAGAACTTAATGTACCGTCTGATAATGTGCCACCTTCAACAGTACCACTTGCAGTAATGTCAACAGCACCTGATATGTTACCAGCTGTTGTAGATAATGTACCGTCGGTTAATGTTACACCTTGTACAGAACCGCCACTAGTAACAATGTTTAATGTTGCACTAATGTTAAGAGCACCGGATAAGTTACCGCCACTAGAACTTAATGTACCGTCTGATATTGTGCCACCTTCAACAGTACCACTTGAAGTAACATTAGTTACGTTAGTGATATTACCAGCACTAATTGTAGTAGTACCGTCAGTAAAGCTACCGCCAGTTATTTCACCACTTGCTGAAATTTCGCCAGCGCCAGAGATGTTGCCGCCGCTTATTGTAGCAGTACCGTCAGTTATTGATGCAGCACTTAAGTTACCACTTAATGTTACATCAGGATCTAAGCTAACAGTTACAGTATCAGTTGCTGAAACTGCTGTTGTGATGTTAGTACCGCCTGCTACGAGAACAGTGTCGCCACCGTCTACAGTTTCACTACCACTGTCACCTGTTAATGTCCAACTTGTGCTAATAGCAACATTACTTGCCGCTGTAATGCGACCTTTGCTGTCAACTGTGAAAGTTGGAATTTCTGTAGCACTACCGTAGTCACCTGCTGTAACGGCAGTATTTGCTAATGTTAATACTAAGTCAACATCACCTGTAGCATCAAAGCTAACAGCTGGAGCAGTTGCATCACCTGAAGCACTAAAGTCACGTGCTGTTTCTAAAGCGGTTGCAGTACCTGCATTACCACTTACGTTACCTGTAACTTCACCTGTTAAGTTGCCGATAAAGTTAGATGCTGTAACGTTACCACTGAAATCACCAGTAGTTGCGCCAGTTAATGCACCACCAGTGAATGAAGCAGTGCCGTCTGTGAGTGTGCCACCAGTTAATGACCCGGTTAAAGTTAAGTTATCAGCAGTAATGTTACCGTCGATGTCTGTATCAGCACTTAGTTCCCACTTACTTGATACTGGGTTGTAAAGTACACTTTCAATAGTACCAGCAATATTAGCCTCTAAACCAGCTGACTGACTAGTACCATCGCTGTTTACACGGAATGTTGCATCATCAATCTGAACTGTTGTTGAATTAACAACAGTTTGTGTACCATTAACTGTTAAGTTACCAGTAATAGTTGCATCACCGTCAATGCTAATTGCAGCAGAGGTAATGTCATCACTGGTAAATGTACCTGTTGCGGTTAAGTTAGCAATAGTTGCACCATCAACAATACCAATTTCAACATTGTTATTTGAGATTGTTGTTTCGATTTGACTAGCAGTACCAGCAAATGTTAGTGTTTCACCGCCACTTACAGTATCGTTACTGCCATTATCACCAGCAATGTCAAATGCTGTTGAAATTGCAATGTTGCTTGCAGCTGTAATACGTCCTTGCGCATCTACAGTAAACTGTGGAATGTTTGTAGCATCACCATAAACACCTGCTGTAACTGCTGTATTATCAAGTGAAATGGTTAATGTTGAGCTATCAGTACTGCTTGTAGTAATAGCGTTACCACCGTTAAATGCGAGTGTAGCATTACCTAAGTACATACTTCTTAGAGTTGGGGTATCGTCACTCCAACTTAATGTTCTACTATCAACATATGTTTTAACAGAATCAGCAGTTGGTATGTCTGTGCTAGCCGCACTAGACGTTAAATTAGTTGAGAAAGTGTTAACAGTAACACCACCTAAACTAAACTCAACAGTAATATTTGCAGAACCGCCTGCAACATTACCAGTTACATTACCAGTTACATCACCTGTTAAGTTACCAGTTACGTTACCAGTTAGGTCTCCAGTGAAACCACTGTTTGCAGTGATTGTTGTACCAGTAATTGCTGCTGCTGTACTGCCGCCGATCACAACACCGTCTATTGCACCGCCAGTTAATGTTACGTTATTTGCATCTTGTGTAGCAATGCTACCTAGTCCTAAATTGGTTCTTGCGTCAGCCGCAGTATTTGCACCAGTACCACCATTAGCAACTGCTACAATACCGCTAACAAAACTTGCATTACCTAAATCAAGTGTGCCTGCACTTGCAGTACCGCCTGTATAAGTAATTACACCTGTACTTGAACTAAAGTCTTGTCCAGTACCACCGTATTGAGTACCAATTGTATCCGCTGTCCATGAACCGCTGGTAACTGCACCAAGACGTAAGTCTTCTAGAGTTGATCCATCGGATTGTGTAAGATCGAAACGGCTATTAACCGAATCGTATTTGAGGCGTCCCCCACTCTTACCTAACTGAACGTCGGCTGCAATACCTTTGATACCAAAGTTTTTAATATCAGCCATTTTAATGTTCTCCTAAAATGTTATCGATAACAAGTATTAATCCTGAGCATAAGGTCTTTAGTTCGTTTGTGAATTAAAGTCTAATACATGTCATATACTATTTATCAGAATGTTAGATTAAAGTAGGAGCCGGGCTTAGAATTGCCTTTAGTTTAAATGTAGGTTAGTTTAACAGTTACACTACCTGACGTAGCACCATTGTGTGTACAACGTGCCCTAACTTCTAAGTCTTGTGTTTCTGTGCTTGGGTGAGTATAGTTAGGATTGTATTCAAACTGAATTGCTTCGTCTATCGCATTAGATGTTGCAGGAACGTAAGCATCTGGGTCGACTATTGTTCCAACTTGAATGTTTGGTGTTGAACTAGCACCAACAAATGCATTACCCACATCAACTACAACATTTAGTATTCTCCTGCCCGGACTTACATTGCCTAATAATTGTGTGGTTGCTATACCGAAGCCGCTTGCAGGCATTGTGAATGTGGTGCTCAGTGTCTTAGCATCAACTGTTGCACTGTCTTCGTTGGACAGCATTACCCATGAGCTGCCGTCGTAAATATAAAGTCCCCATTCGCCATCGCCTTTGTTGAGAACATGTGCTTGATCGCCTACTGCTGCACGTAAAGCATCTCTGGCAGTTATGTCCGCAACAACAGTTGTGCCTGCTTTGCGAATACCTTGCTCAATGTTCATAGCAAGAGGGAACATACCGGTGTGTCCACTGCTGATGCCTGTGTAGCCTCTAAAGTATTCAGTTGATTCGTATATTAATATCTCGCCACCGTCACTGCGAGTCAATTTAAGTCTATCTGTGCCAGGTGCAGCTGTAACTGCTGGCAATCCTGTGACGTTGCCCCCTGTGGCATTTGTGCCTACAAAAGGATAACCAGTTGCATCAACGTTACCAGGGTACAAATATATTGCATTACCGTTGGTTTCTGTGAGTGTTAAACTTGTTATACCATTGAATGTAGCTGTTAAATTGGCAATTCCAGCTGCATTTATGTCTGTTGCTATGTCTTCAGGCGCCGCAACATTGTAACCTGGATACGCTACATTTCCTGCAGTGGTTGTTGTAATATTAACCAGTGTATTACCACTGCCGCTGTCAATATAACCACTAAAAGGTACTATACCTCCTATCAAGCCATAACCAGTTCCGCTTGAATCACTGGTTACCACAGTTGGGGTGGGGAACACATTTGCTACAACATTGTGGTTAGATGTTAACGTGTTTATTGCACTTGCAATCTCCGAAACATTTGCATTAGCACTGTTTGAAGTACAAGTAACATCAACAAAATTGATCTTAACCACGTGGTTTGCAGGAACTTCCGGGTCGTCCAATGTGCCAGTAAGCACTGTTGGAATAGCACTTTGTATATTTAAATATGCAGCTTTACCTGTGTCAGTGGTTCCTAAACTGCCATCACTTTGTACATACACAAAGTCTCCTTGGGTTCCTGGTATCTTTGGATCAAAGTCTATGATTCTGTTGTTAGGAGATATCATAAAGTAATCAGGCCCGGGCCCGGGCTCAACCACAGTGCCTACCATTTTTTCCATGGTTATAGAATTAGCTTTAACAAACCCATCACTTGTAACTGATACAATATCGCCTGCAGCAAACCCGTGAGCTGTTTGATTTAAGGGATAGTTTAATTGAGGATTTAAATAGTTAAAGCGACTAAAAATAGTTGCTGCAAAGTTTGATGAAATACCACCTGGCAACGGATCTAACAATGGTAATCCGTTTTCGTTAAGTGTGAACACCACGGCAGTACCATTACCAAAAACACCAATACCTGTGGAAGATTTAAATGTATTATATCGTAGCCAATCTTCTACAACACAGGTCACAGAACTGTTAGTTTTAGCACTTATACTGATGATTTTACATGCTGTTCCTGTGCTTGCGCCTGCTATCCAATCGCCGACAACAATGTCTAAGCCATTGTATGAAAAATCATCACGAGTCAAGTGAGAACCATGTGATGTAGAAGTAACATTAAATGTTACTGTCCAGCGGTAATATTTTTTATTTGCTGAACCACTATACCATTTATCGTCAGCACCATTTGCATGATCCCAGTATGATTCTCCATTTACAGAAGTTACACTCACACTCAGTACTTTACTGGGTACATTCAATTTTACTTGATTTGATCTATAATTAATGTCAGCCATTAATAATCCTTAGTCATACATCACAAACGTGAGCCAGGCATGCGTGGTAGATGCCGGGAAAGCTCGCGAACTTGAATCAGTTGCAGCTTTATCAACATTTAAAGATAATACTACAGAACTAGCGCCATCAAATAATGTAGGTGAACCACTAGACCCACCGCCGGGTATTTCTTTTAATCCTACCTCTGACAACACTAATGGATTATAATAATATTTGTTGTTAACATAATCATAACCGTATGATGAAATAGCACCAGGTGGTAAATTGTAACTGCTACTGTTAAATGTAATCTGTACATCACCGTCTGAAGCATTTGTGATTGCAACATTACTAATACCACTTGAAATATTAGAAATGCTGTCAATTGCGCCACTAGTATCATAGTTAACTTTAAATCTTTCAATGGTAGCGCCACTGCCTCCACCACCACCGCCGGTGGCAGCAATAGTAACAGTGTCTGTGCCAGAATTGGTTGTTATGCTAATACCTGAACCAGCAGCAAATGTTAATGTATCTGTGGTACTGTCAGCAACAAGAGTGTTCTGACCACTTACTGCTACATTACTGAACACATTCTGAGAGCCGCCTCCGCCACCACTTACATTGCTTAAAACTGTGGTAAAGTCAACAGTGCTGTTTGAGCCACTGATTGTTAACACATTAGATGCATTGTCTAAACTTAATGTTTGTGCATCACTGTCTACATTACTGAATCCATTAGCACTGAGGTAACTAGCAACATTACTGTCGCTATAATTTGTTCCACCGCCGCCAGCAAAACTGCTTAAATCTACAGTGCTGTTACTTCCACTAATTGTTAAAGTATTTCCAGCTAAATTTAATGTTTGTGCATCAGTGTTAGTAGTATGGAAAGATCCTAATACATTTGTTAAATCAACATTACTACCGCTACCGCTGATAGTAATAACATTGCCTGCTATGCTTAATGTTTGATCAACAGCACCATCAGCACCACGCACATTACCGGCATCAATTGTACTAGCATTACTTAATGTAAGTATTAAATTACCAGAGCCATTTACTGTGGCAGTGCTTATGCTTGTGCCATTTGTGCCAGCATTACCTTGCGCACCTTGAATGCCTTGAATATTACCAACATCTTGTGTGCTGGTATTTGAATAGTTAAGTATTAAGTTACCACCTACTAAACTTGTACTTGTGATACCAACACCAGCATTACCCTGTGGCCCTGTGACATCACCAGCATTGATAGTTGTACTATCGTTAAGTGTAATAATCAAATTGCCTGCTGTGACTGTAGCTGAACTTACGCCAGCGTTGCCGTCGCCTTGTGGTCCCACATTACCCTGTGGGCCTTGTGCGCCTGTTAAACCTATGTTACCTTGTATACCCTGTTCGCCCTGTGGCCCAACTGGACCTCTTACATTACCAGCATTAATTGTTGCGCTGTTGCTTAATGTAAGTATTAATTCATTTGTGGATATTGTTGCGCTAGAAACGCTAACACCGTCATTACCTGTAGCACCTACATTACCCTGAGGACCGGTAGGACCCGTAGCACCTGTTTGACCAACAACACTGCTCAAATCAATATTAGCACCATCTAGTGTCAAATATGTATTCGCTGTTAATGTTAAAGTAGGAGTGTTTGTTAAGTCATCATAATCACCACTGAACGCTACTGCTGAAAGTGTAGAGTTACTGTTGTTAAGAGCATTAGCAATTTCTGCTAATGTGTCTAATGCTGCAGGAGCGCCATCAACTAAATTGGTAATAGCAGCATCTACATACACCTGCATTGCGCTGTTAGCAGTGTTGACAGTATTTGTAACAAATGTAGTATTAGCATAACTGTTATCATCTAAGTATGCTTGTACATCTGCGTTACCATAACTTGCTGGAATATTCCCGAATTCGAATTGGCTGTTTGCTGTGTTCCATAACAATGCTTGTCCGTTTACAATCCCGCTGATCGAACCTACATCAGTTAAATCTGATATAGCACTTACATTGCTATTACCGCCGCCGCCTGAGCCGAATGAAATAAGTGTAGGAGACCCGCCGACCCCAATATATAAATTTCCTGAATCAGTGGCGTACAGCAATTCACCGTTTGCGGGACTAGCCGGTAAGTCTGCTTGTGCGCCTCTTCTTATTTGTAATGCCATTTGCTATTGTCTCCTAAAACTTTTAAAAAGCACCCATGTCTAGTGTAAACCCTGCAGGACTTGTAAATGTTCCAAAATCAAGTCCTTGGTTAACCACCGAGCTGATTGTAACACTCTGTGCGGATGCGTTTGTTTCCACAGTTACGCCCTCTCCTGCTACAAGTGTTAATGTACTTGAACCACTTGCTGTTACGTTGCTTTGTCCGTCAACAGCAATGGTTGTAAAACTGTCTGCACTGATATTGCCATATTCGAATTGGCTGTTGCTATTGTTCCATAACAGTGCTTGTCCGTCTGAGATACCCGATATTGATCCGATATCTGTTAAATCCGCTACGCTGGAAACATTGCTGTTTCCGCCACCACCGCCGGCTAATGCGCTGAGGTCAACGGTGTTACCACCACTGATACCTAATGTGTAAGTTCCAGAGTTCCATGTTAGTGCTTGTATATGACTTGCAACACTTATGTTTGATATGCTACTGACTCTACCATCATTACCTACTGTGATAACAGGAATGTGAGTTGCATTACCGTATGTTTTTGCTGTTACACCAGTGTTTGCTAGTTGAATACTGGTATTGGATATGCCAGTTATTCTTCCCAATACATCAACTGTTACAGTTGGTACTGTAGTAGCATTACCAAATGTTCCAACAGGTGTGCCAGTTTGTTCTAAATTAAGTGTAACAGCGCCGTTTGTTCCGCCACCTGTTAAACCTGTACCAGCAGTTACGCCTGTGATATCACCTTGCGGAATTGCAATTTCTGTAACACCTGTGATAATACCTTTTTCATTAACTGTAAACTGTGCAACGTTGCCAGTGTCACCATAAGTGCCTGCAACAACACCTGAGTTGCCTAATACTTGGCCTACATTACCAGCTTCAAATTGACTGTTGCTTGCGTTCCAAAGTATGGCTTGACCATCTGCGATGCCAGAGATATCAACATCACTTATTGATCCTACACTTACATTAGCAACTATAGCATTTCCATTTGCACCGAATGTGATTGTATCAGTGCTAGGCGAGGTTGTGATAGTAAATCCGCCACCGTCTGCGAAAGTTAGCGTATCATCGTATTGGTCAGCACTTAGTGTAACTTGCCCAGCAACTTCAATATTTCTATATGTTAGAATAGTTGCATTACTACCGCTTACGTTGCCGCCACCCGCGCCTGCAACTAAATCAATGTTTTGAATACGACCGTAAGTGTCTACGGTGATCTGAGGAATGTGGGTGGTGTTACCGTATACGCCTGCAGTAACGCCTGTTGCTACAAGATTAAGTGTAGCATTTGAATTGATGCCTGTGCCGCCTGCGACATGTATCTGTCCACTTGTGCCAACAACATTGCCCACATAACTTGCGTTTAAACTTTCAGCAAGCTCAACAGAACTCTGTACATTTGAAATGCTTGTTATTTGACCTTTGCTGTTAACTGTGATTACAGGGTGATAAGTGGCGTTGCCCCATGTGCCGCTGACATTTGCAATGTCTGTGAGGAATACACCAGTGCTATCTGCTGTCAAGCCACCTGCTGCTGCAGCAGTTACATTAAAAGTGGTGCCAACTTTGTTTAAGCCATTACCGGCTCTATAAACATCTATTGTGCCCGGATGCCAAACTTTTCTTGTATTATCCCATACTAACGCTTCACCTGGTTCCGGCTCATCACTTCCTACCAGCGAAACATCTTCTAAATCTGTTGTTTTAACGTTCCAAAACTGCACACTGTCAGCAGTTGAACTAACTCTCAGGAATTTACTAGCAGCTAGATTGTAACTACCGGGAGTATCATTTAAGTCAATTATTGTATTTGCCATTAGATCCTGTAATCCATAGTGTTAGCTTATTAACACTATTTATCAAGATCAGGCAGAAAGAATTACTTGTGTTATTTGTCCGTAAGAGGGATCATATGTTGTGCCATCGCCGACGTGTCCTCTATCCATGTACACACGCAACCACGCAAAATTACCTCTGAATGAATATGCTTGTGATCCTTTGCCGGGATCATTAGCATTAAATTGAATGTAGCCTGCAGGGTTCCACGCTACTGCTTGGTTTGTTATACTACCATAAGTTGTAACATCCTGCTGTAAATCAAACCAATCTGTTGTGCCTGGTGTCAATGACAGGCTTGCCTGAACACGTATACGGCCGACAAAGTCTGCACAAGTTATCTGTATGGTATGCAATCCATCTGTATATCCATAATAACTGTCAGCTTTTACTTCGGTACTGTATTTGCTCATTTCAGTACCAGAAGCTTCCATTAAAAATGCATGTCTTCTATCTATAGGCATAAAAATAAATCTCTGTTTTTACTTAACTATTTATCTTTATAAATCAGAATATGTGTATGCATGTGCAATCGAATACATGTGATTGCCGAATGCTAATTTCATGTATGGTAATATAGGCTGTAGATCTGTGTCGTGACAGTAAAGATAGTTGTACCCCCATGAAAAATTGCTGCTAAACCATCTAAAATCTTCAAAATTTAAATCAACAAAACTCAATATTTTATCTTTTTGTTCTCTGTTGTATCGGCTGCCAGTTTGATAAAACTCTATCCTGGTATCATAACAGTTGAAAAATAAACTTTCTCTTACTTCCTTGCCAGCCTGTAGTAGCTTTATGTGTTTTACACTGATTGGTCCTTGTACTTCTTCTACAAGATCTGAGAATACTTCGCATATATTTTCTACATCTCTGTAGTTTACAAAATATATGCATCTACAATTGTATGTCCAGTACTCCCTTTTGTCTACAATGCCCTCACCAAACATAAACTGATTGAGTACAAAATGATCTATAGGATCATAGTTTACTTTATCGCCTACAAATGAAATCTTGTATGGATAACTGTTAAAATAAATCTTGTTGCTGGGCCTTACTGCAACATTATTTAGTTTAGTTGTAGAGCACAACACTTGGCATATTATCCTTTAGACACTCTAAACTCATAATCATTGTTAGCAAACACAATGGATATTTTTGCATCTGTGATTCCTTCAAACAAAATCTTTCTACTCAATGGCTTTTTGATCTTGTCCTCAAACACTCTCTTCAACGGTCTTGCACCCATACTAGGTTCGTAGCCATCCTCGCCTAGTTTGTTCCTAGCATCTTCTGTGAGAGACAACGTGATATTTGATTCATTTTCCTGCAACAGACTGTTGGTTTCTTCTACTAGCTTATCAACAATCAGTAACATTAGATCCTGACTCAACTTATTAAATTCTACTACAGCATCAAGTCTGTTTCTAAATTCAGGAGTAAAGAAATCTTTTACTGCTTTGTTAGATTCATTAACTCTCACTTGATCGCCGAACCCAATCTTGTTTTGCTCGCCTTTTGCTGCTCCTAAGTTACTGGTCATTAACAGCACAACGTTGCTGAAATCTACAACTTTACCAGTAGAGCCAGTTAACTTGCCGTCGTCCATAACTTGCAGTAATACTTGCAACACTTCAGGAGCAGCTTTTTCTACTTCGTCTAGCAGTAGCACACAGTTAGGAGATTCTTCTACTTCAGCAAGCAATTGCCCTTGCCCCATTTTGCCTTCTGCATGCCCTACATAGCCTGGTGGAGCACCAATCAATTTAGCCACACTGTGTCTCTCTTGATACTCACTCATATCAAACTTAACCAATTTAGTATCCATGTGCTTTGCTAATGCTCTAGCAGTTTCAGTTTTACCTGTGCCTGTTGGACCCACAAACAGGTAAGAACCAATTGGCTTATTCTTTTCTCTAAGTCCTGCTTTTGCTACCAGTATGTTTTCAACAATCTTGTCTACTGCATCGTCCTGACCGTACACTTGTGATTTGATCTTAGTGTCTAAACTTTTATAACCATCTGTGTTTTCAATATCAATCATACCTTCGTTTATTTTACTGACCTTGCTCAACACTGTTATCACGTCAGAAATATCAACTTCTTTGTCGCCCCGTAATTTAACACGGGCTCCTGCTGCATCCACAATGTCCAGTGCTTTATCAGGGAAATATTTGTTTTTAACATATCTATCAGTTAAGTCAACTAGTTTATCCAACACACCTTGTTTGTATGACACCACGTGGAACTTTTCATAGTATTCCTTTAGTCCATTAACAATACGCTTTGTATCTTCTACGCTGGTTTGTTCAATGTCTAATCGAGCAAATCGTCTCATCAATGCACGATCTTTTTCAAAACTGTTAGCGAACTCGTCTGGTGTGGTAGCACCAATAGTGAGTAGACGTCCTTTTCCTAGCACAGGCTTGATCATATTAGCAACGTCCACAGAACTACTGCCGCCTGCTCCTGCACCCATGATCATGTGTATTTCATCAATGAACAAAATGGTGTCTGGATTGTCTTCTAGAATCTCTAAAACTGTTTTTAATCTTTCCTCAAAATCTCCTCTGTATCTTGTACCAGCAAGCAAGTCGCCAATACTTAAACTGTAAACAACTTTGTTTCTCAACAGCGGAGGCACTTCTCCGTCAACTATTCTCTTTGCAAGACCTTCTGCAATAGCTGTTTTACCCACACCCGGTTCACCTACTATCACACAGTTATTCTTTTTACGCCTGGCTAATATGTGTACCAAATCGTCAACTTCGTGTTCTCGTCCTATCAAAGGATCTATACGATTTTTTGTTGCTTCAACATTTAGGTTTGTGGTATATTCTTCTATTAGCTCTGCACCTTTGTTGTTGCGCACTGCCCTGTCGAGGTGTTCAACAACAGTGTTACGTTCTAGTCCATTGATTTCAGCATAATATTTTGCATATGAGTTGTCTTCGCTGAGGATGCTCACTAGCAAATCCACAGGATTGATAGCTTCTCTACCGTTGAATATAACCTGTGCTAATGCTCGTTGCACTACTCTTTCAACTGCACCAGTTTTCTTTGGGCTGCCTTTGACTCCGTTTTTAGAACTCATACCGTTGAAATCATTATTGCTGAGAAAGGTAGATAAGTCTCGCTGTATCATTTCTATGTCAGCGCCGCATTCATTGCATATTTTAATAATATCCTTGCTTTCTAGCAGACTGGATAGTAAATGTTCACAGGTAACATATTCGTGCTGGCAAGACACTGCGTGATCTAATGCTTTTCTTAAAATGTCATCAACTGGCTTAGCGTTCATTTAGTTTGTTCCTAATATTATTTAAGGTTTCTATGTCTGATTGGTCTGTGATCTTTGGAATATTAACAGTAACAACCACATACAAGTGTCCTACAACATCATTACGCGGATTGTTCATGCCCATGCCCTTTAATCTAATTTTTTCATTTGATTGTATACCTGCTGGTATTGTAACATTATATTTTTTACCTGTCAAATGTTGTATTTCAATGTTGGTACCGACCATTGCTGTAAATGCATCAATTTCTATTCTAATATATAAATCATCATTGTGTCTACTCCACTCATTTGACTCAGCAATGTGAACAACCACATACAAGTCACCCGGAGGCAGGTTGGCATGTTGTACTGGACCTCTGCCTGGTATTTTTAATTTACTACCGGGTCTAATACCAGCAGGTATGGTTAAGTTAACTGCTCCGTATTGCGTGTCTATTACAAAGTTAGTACCTGTATATGCTTGCAGCAAGGATACTTCTATGTTTACTAAACTGTCAGGATTTTTTTGGTGTCTAGTTCTGCCAAAGATATCACTGAATATGTCGTTTATATCTTCATTCCCGAATCCACTACTGGTATTAAATCTAAACTGCGGCTGAGGATTATCATATTCAGCCTTTTTGTTTGCATCACTTAGTACATTGTATGCTTCTTGGATCTGTTTAAACTTTGTCTCATCACCGTTTGTTCTATCAGGATGATATTTCATAGCGAGCTTACGATATGCTTTTTTGATATCATCCGGGGTAGCAGATTTACTCACACCTAAGGTGTCATAATGAGTCATAGAAATATTATAACTGGTTTAAACAATATGTCAAGTATTAGTTAAACGGATTGAAACGATCCAATAAACTTGAGGACTCGTTTTGCTCTGGTTCAACTATTTGATATTGTTGAGTTTCTTGTTGTGCATTATCTGCAGCGGCAGCATCCAATTGGTTTTGTTGTGCTTCTGCATTTTCATCCAACCAACCTTGTCTGTCTTTTGGTTTGGTTGCTTCTCTGTAGTAAAGAATAATCTCTTTTTGCTGACGCATATATCTGCGTATTTCTTGCAGATTGTAGGCCATGTTTTCATAAGCCTGAGGAGTGACTGCAAACATTACAAATTCTGAACCTGTCTGTTGTTCAACTTCATAAATCTTTTCAGCCATGTTACCGCATACTTCAATTGGTTCACCATCTCCGTGTGTTAACTGAGGCAGCTCGATGTTGTTACCGTTTTCATCTTTCTTATTGCGTGTTCCTGTGGTACCGTCTTCTCTGGTATATTCTTCTTGTTCGTATCTGCCTGTTGTGTACAGTCCTGTTTTAGTGTCTTTGCCAGTAGCAGCTCGACAAGGTGAATCGGTTAACACAACAAATTCAACTGTGTCCAATTGTATCTCTGGAGGCAATGGCGGTTGGTAAATTTCCTTTTCCACAGTTTCTGTGATAACTTTTACAGGAGGTAAAGGTTGGTATAACTGCTGTGGTGTTGAGGCACACCCTGATAATACTAACAATAGCCCTGCTAATAAAAAAGTTTTAGTTGTCATTGTTGTCGTTCTCGTCTGGTGTCTGTAGTGCAGCTTCGCCATCGAGTAAATCAATTTCTCTGCTGTCATCTTCTATGGATCTAAATACTTCTTCAGTTCCGTTGTTGATACGTGGTTCTACTAAGCCAGGGCGAGCAAGTGCTAATCTTGCTAAATCGTGTCTGCGGAAAATGCTGAGGTATTCTTCTTTTTCAGACTGCAATTGATTAGCAGTTTCTGTGAGTGCCGTCATTTGGCGCAGTTGTTCTGCAGCACGTTCTTCTAAGCCTCTGATAGTAGCTTCATTTTGTTGCGCCGCTGTTTGCAGAGCAACATTTTGTGCTTGATACTGCTGGATTGCAGCTTCTTGTTGTTCTATTCTACCTTCCAGTTGCCCCACAATGAACATGTGTGCAGCATATCCTGCTCCGGCTAATAGTAAAATAAATGGTGATGCTTTTAATAATGCTAACATGTTTTAGTAACCAAAATGTCTGTGTGTGCTGGATCGTATATTACAATATAATTGTCTATTGGTACTGCCTTCATTTCTCCTAGCATGTATTTTAATTTATTAAACAAGGTGTGATCATACTCGAGTTTTACGGCGCTTTCTTTTATGCCGAGTTGTTCTAGCACGTCAGGGCCGTTGCCGTAACTGATCACTTCTAACTGCTGAGAAGTTCTCGCATCTTGTAAACTAACAATGTTCTCTGAAAAATCAACATTAATTAAGTTGCTGTTAGACAGGAACTCCATTATTTGATCATTTGTAGTAGGTTGGTTTGATTCTAAATTTGCTTTGTCTAATTCTGCTTCCAACTTATCCTTGTAGTCTGATGCTGTTAAATAAGACTCTGGGTCCATCTGTACAATACTTTCAATCTCTGTAATTGACACAGGCTCATCAATATAAGGTGTTTTAACTTCCCAGTTCAAATTGCCTGCTAATCTTTCTACTTCATTAACTATGCTGTTTATATTTTTTACCAAATCTTCATTTCGATCCAACTCAACAAACACCATATGGTAGCCGTCTGTGTCTGGGTTGGGGCTAACTTCTAGGTCTCTGTTTTCAACAATGCTACTGCCTAAAAAGTTGTACAAGTCTCTGCCTGCTGATTCGGTGTTGATAAAAAATCCTAACACAGCCACATCTTTTTCGTCTCCTGTTTTAGGCTCGTACTCATCGAAGCTGAGTCTTTTCAGCATGGTGTCTTTTAAATCGCCTTCTTTGAGTGCCATTATATTGCTCCCGGTGCAGCTAGTCCTGCGCCTGCTGTTCCTTGTGCATCTAACTGTGCATCAGTTCCGGTGTCTTCCATGTCAACAAAGTTATCTTTGTCTATCTCTACAACATCAGTGTCGAACTCATCAACATATCTGCGAGGCATTTTGATTTCAACCACCCACACAGGCTGTGAGTCTGCTTTTGCTTTGTATTTAATACTGCCATCCGGGCGTTGTTCTACCACTAGGTCGTCAAAGTTTTTTACTTTTCTTGGAGATAATAACTTGTCTTTTCTAAATTTGACCAAACATTCTTTGGCCAACAAACGTTTTGCACCTTCAGGATCGGGCATTTTATCTTTTGGATAAATTAAACTAACAGACATGTAGTGCCTGCCTAGGTCTGGACCAGTTAACACTTCGCCCTCGTTCCAGTTAGCAAATGCATACAAATCCATGCTGTCCAAAGTCCTTTCAAACTCCAACAACATGTCTAACAGGGTGTTAGTTTCTGATATTTTTTTAATGCTGTCGTTCAGCATTTTCACTGATACTGTCATAGTTATAACTCCGCGTTATAACTATTTATCAGTTTAAGAAGTATTCGAAATGCTTATCGAGCGTCCAATCGCTGTTTACTTTAACGCCATCGTATGTGGTGAAACCGGATATATCAAAACAATTTCTGTATCTTGTCCAAAAATTATATATATCTGGTGTTTTACTTGCCCAACCTGCTTCACGTAGTAGGTCATCTTTGTGCTTACTAAGTCTGCATGTAGGCATGTTGCAAGCCTGCGCAGATGTAATAACATA
>Ga0181590_10001084_pt1 | contig 23021 bp, 23 predicted proteins | sample 071ome_34_FD_132446 | JGI IMG/M metagenome (GOLD analysis project Ga0181590, IMG submission 132446) | Coastal salt marsh microbial communities from the Groves Creek Marsh, Skidaway Island, Georgia - 071411BT metaG (megahit assembly) | ecosystem: Environmental > Aquatic > Marine > Intertidal...
GGCAGGCTTGGGCATCAGCGGATGATGCCGAACCCATGACCGCGTGGTGTCCAGCGCGAGTTAATTCCACCAGAACAATAAGTCCGAAATCTGCCGCCAGATAGATTTTTTCCACTTTATCCAGGCTTGGTGTTGCCTGAAGCACGCGTTCTAAATACAGCGTGACACCAGTAGAAAGATCAGAATTACCAGATCCAGCCAGGGTGCGATAACGCCCACCGCGACCTAATTCCCCTCTAATCCCTGGGGTAAAAATAGAAAACCCAATACCCTGATGGTAATCAAATCCGCGCCGTTCCAAGGGGTCGATAGTAAGGGCAACTTGGGGCACAGCCTTAGCAATTACTGCGGCGAGTTCCGCCAGTTCTGCTAGCATTGCTTTGGCCATTTCTGGAATATCTGATGGCAAATTCTTCAGCTTCTTTGCCGCGTCTGCCATAGGGTTAAGCGGTAATTCCAACAACAATTGAATAAACTTAGCCTGAGGATGAGAAAGCCTTGCCGCCGCCGCGCTATCTTTACGGGAAACTGCCTCACGCAGGGCGACAAGCGTGGCCTCATCTTCTGATGGTTCAGCCTCTAGCAGAACATCTAACAGACGCGGGACATTCAAATCCATAGACAGTTGCGATATTCCAGCGCGTGATAAGCTTTCCAGAGCGATGGTAGCCACCTCAGCGTCGTGATGTATGGTTGAGGCACCGATCAGTTCTGCCCCGATCTGAACCAGTTGCCGTTCTGGATTAACCGGATCAGGATTAATCCGCAACACATGACCATAATAAGACAGGCGCAACGGGCGCGGCAGATGCCCCATCCGGCTTGAGGCGATACGGGCAATTTGGGCTGTCATATCCGATCGCAAGGCCAGCATGCGCCGTGTCACCGGATCCATGAGCCTAAAGGTGTTGTCGGCAAGCGCTGCCCCTGGCCCATCAGCCAATAATGTGTCTTCATATTCCACTAATGGAGGGCTGACATCCGCATAACCAAAGCGGCTGAAACTATCCATAATTGTATTGATAATATGCCGCCGCCTTATGGTTTCGTCTGGCAGAACATCACCTAATCCATTGGGAAGTAGCGTCGTATTTATGGTTGTTTTGCTGACCATTATCCTGCCCGGCGCATTGTTATTGTGATTACCAATATGGACTACCTTACCTCAAGCGGATCTGCAACGGTTTTCCGGCCAACATGGGATATTGGCCACCAACGCCTTTAGCTGCGAAGGGCTTTTTCTAGCACATCTTTTAAGGTGTCTGCCCATTTTTGCATTGTCTTTGCCTGCGTTGCCTCAACCATGATCCGCAAAAGCGGTTCTGTGCCTGATGGGCGAACAACCACACGCCCATCATCACCAAGCTCGGCCTCCGCCTCAGCCATAGCAGATACCACTAATAGATCTCCTATTGCGCGAGTCATCTGATCTTGATCGTCGGCCTTGATATTCACCAGAACCTGCGGGGTATCAGTAAAACATTGCAAAGATTCGCTGGCAGGTTTTCCTGATTCGACCAATGCGGATAACATAACCAGCCCAGTCATCAGACCATCACCTGATGTGGCATAATCAGTCATCAGAATATGGCCTGATGGCTCACCCCCTAGATTTAATTTCTGCTGGCGTAGCGCATCAAGAATATAACGATCCCCAACCTGCGTGCGCATCAGCGTAATCTCTCGCTTAGCCAGATAAAGCCCTAACCCATGATTGGTCATCAAAGTGCCAACCACTTTATTGCCTTTTAGTTGGCCCCGGGTCACCATCAGATTAGCAATTACCGCAAGGCACTGATCCCCATTAATCAGTCTGCCTTTTTCATCTGCCATAATCAAACGATCAGCATCTCCATCCAGTGAGAGACCAACATCCGCCTGATGAGCAACCACAGCTTCGGCCATAGTCAATGGGTGCACCGCCCCACAATTCTGATTAATGTTAAACCCATCTGGTTCAACCGCCATGGGGATCACTTCAGCCCCCAATTCAAACAGCACATCTGGGGCAGCGCGATAAGCCGCCCCATTTGCGCAATCCACAACCACCTTTAATCCGCCAAGCCGCAATTGCCGAGGGATAGCCGTTTTGACCTGTTCAACATAACGACCTAAGCCATCAAGCATCCGGCGGGCCCGACCTAATTCTTGTGGTGCCACCAACGGGATATGTTCGCCCATGATCGCTGCGATGGCATCTTCAACATGATCTGGTAATTTGAACCCATCAGGCCCAAAAAGCTTAATGCCATTATCAAAATGTGGATTATGGCTAGCGGATATCATAACACCTAAATCCGCGCGCAAAGTTCGGGTTAAATGCGCCACTGCCGGTGTCGGCAATGGACCCAGCAATCGCGTATCCATGCCAATAGAAGCAAAGCCAGCCTGTAACGCGGCCTCAACCATATAGCCTGATAAGCGCGTATCTTTGCCAATGACAACCAAAGGCCGTTGGCGGGCAGAGCTTTGTTGCTGAGACATAAAATATCGCCCTGCAGCAAGTGCCAACCGAACAATATTTTCTGCAGTCATCGGGCCGGTATTGATCGTTGCTCGCACCCCATCGGTGCCAAAATAACGCGCCATGGTGACTCCTCTATATGATGCGGCCTAATTGATGGGCATCCTATCATGCTAGGGCGTTTTTGCCCATATCCTGTTAATGTTGATCCGCTAATCGCATCGCTGCCGCCAAGGCCAACGCCTGGGCGGTTTCAGCAACATCATGCACACGAAACATTTGCACCCCTTGGGAATAACCAAGGGTGGCTAAAGCCAGTGATCCAGGCATACGGTCTTTGGCTTTTTCAGCTTTTGAAAAATGAGAAATGGTAGATTTACGGCTGACCCCGAGCAACAACGGAACACCAAGGCCATGGAAAAGCGATAACCACGCCATCAGGGTCATATTGTGTTGCGGCGTTTTACCAAAGCCAAAACCGATATCAACTGCGATTTGTGAACGCGGCACGTTAGCGGCGGTAGCGGCGGCAATGCGCTGTTCTAACCAATCATAAACATCTGCGGCAACAAAATCATAACTTGGGCTTTTCTGCATCGTCCCGGGTTGACCCTGCATATGCATAATTACCACCGGGCAGGATCGCTGCGCCACTAGGGCTTCAGCCCCTTCATCGCGTAATCCTGCAACATCATTGATAATTCTTGCCCCGGCATCCAGTGCCTTTGCCATCACTTGCGTGTGTCTAGTATCGGCCGAAACTATATGGCCAGCATCACTGAGATGGGAAATCACCGGTAAAATACGTGCTGTTTCTTCGGCATAACTCACCTGTTCTGCCCCAGGACGCGTGGATTCGCCCCCTATATCCAGAATATCGGCCCCAGCATCAGCCATCGCCATTCCGCAAGCGATAGCGGTATTGGCATCAAAATGATCGCCACCATCTGAGAAACTATCAGGCGTAGTGTTGATAATCCCCATGATGCGATGCTGATCCATGGATAGTTCAGAAAAATCAGGCCGCGGTGAGGTAAGATGATGCCATTGCTGTTCGGCGAGATGAACAGCCTCTGCCCCAGCCTCTCGTGCTGATCGCATAACGTGATCAGGCGCCATTCTTGTTATGGTGAAATCATCCCCATGGCGTTCAAGAATATCCACCGCGCCAAAGCCAAGTCCAGTATTAGACAAAGGAATAAGGTGATCATATCCGCTTGCCATTGGTGCTAACGCAACCGGACGCCACCAGCATCTTGCCTTCCCGCCAAGGCGTTGATCATCCGCAAAAACAGGACGGGTCAGCTGGGTTTGGCGTCGTGGAATAGACAGATGATCGGGATTAGACGGCTTCGTCACCAGATGGTTCCGCTTTTGGTGAAGGGCTTGATTTGCGCCGACCACCAGGAATACCTGTTCGTGATTTCGCACGCGGTGTTTCTGGCACATCCTCAGCATCATCTTTTCTGGCGATTGACCCACCTTCGGCTATAATTTTGATTTCATCACCTGAAAGGGTTTCATATTCCAAAAGCGCCTGAGCCACGCGTTCCAATTCATTCTTATGTTTTTTCAAAAGCTTTTCAGCCTCAGCATAAGCACTATCAGAAATGGTCCGGATTTCTTTATCAATCGTCGCAGCAGTATCATCAGAGATATTTTTCTGCTGGGATACCGAACGCCCTAGAAACACCTCTTGTTCATCTGCAGAATAAGCTAGAAAGCCTAATTTTTCAGATAATCCCCATTCTGTTACCATCCGCCGCGCCATATCCGACACCATGCGAATATCACTTGATGCGCCCGTAGTGACTTTATCTGCGCCAAAGATCATTTCTTCGGCAATACGTCCGCCACAAGCAACGCGAAGATCCGCAAACAGCCGGTCACGCGCCATTGATACTCTGTCGCCTTCTGGCAGGCGCATGACCATGCCTAAGGCACGACCACGAGGGATAATCGTGGCTTTATGTATCGGATCAGAAGCCGGTTGATGCAATGCCACCACAGCGTGTCCAGCCTCATGATAAGCAGTCAGTTTCTTTTCCTCATCGGTCATCACCATGGAACGGCGCTCTGCCCCCATCATGACTTTATCTTTAGCTTCTTCAAACTCTGCCATAGAAACGGTACGGCGATTTTTGCGTGCCGCCTGAAGCGCAGCTTCGTTGACAAGGTTAGCAAGGTCTGCCCCAGAAAATCCAGGTGTCCCACGGGCAATAATGCGTGGTTCAACATCATTAGCCAGCGGCACTTTACGCATATGCACTTTGAGGATTTTCTCACGCCCCAAAACATCAGGATTTGGCACAACCACCTGACGGTCAAACCGCCCCGGACGCAAAAGCGCCGGATCAAGCACATCAGGCCGGTTCGTGGCAGCAATCAGAATGACGCCTTCGTTAGCTTCAAATCCATCCATTTCCACAAGCATCTGGTTTAACGTCTGCTCACGTTCATCATTACCTCCGCCAAGACCAGCACCGCGATGGCGGCCGACGGCATCAATCTCATCAATAAAGATAATACAAGGCGCATTTTTCTTGCCCTGTTCAAACATGTCGCGAACACGGCTAGCGCCAACACCGACGAACATTTCAACAAAGTCTGAGCCAGAAATGGTAAAGAATGGGACATTTGCCTCACCCGCAATGGCGCGCGCCAGCAACGTTTTCCCTGTTCCGGGTGGGCCTACTAAAAGCACACCTTTTGGAATTTTTCCGCCAAGCCGCTGAAACCGTGAGGGGTCGCGAAGAAACTCAACAACCTCTTCAAGCTCTGTTTTTGCTTCGTCAATCCCAGCAACATCATCAAAGGTGACACGGCCATGATGCTCCGTCAGCAATTTCGCACGAGATTTGCCAAACCCCATAGCCCCATTTCTTCCGCCGCCCTGCATCTGGCGCATAAAGAAAATCCATACCCCAATAAACAACAGCATTGGGAACCAGCTAAGCAATAGGGATAGGAACCCAGGGGAATTGCTGGTATCAGGGCGCGCAACGATACGCACATTATTGTCACGTAAAATCTCAACAATATCGCTGTTTTCAGGCATGTAACTGGATATCGGAATGTTGTTATTAGTGACACCGTAAAGGTTGCTACCCTCAATTGTCACCTCACGCATATCGCCTGACTCAACCTGAATAACAAAATCGGAAAACGGGATACTAGCAGAACGGTTTCCATTACCCTGTTGAAACATATTAAACAAAGCCAGCATGACCACGCCAATGATCAACCACAAAATAATATTCCGAGCCATATTGTTCACTTGGATAAGCCTTTCGTTCTTCTGTTCCGGATCACAATACCATCATTGTTATCCGTTCCAACCCCCGATGAATGACACGAGCGAGTCATGCGGAGGTATCTGATAAGCCGTGTTGGAAATGGCATCCTTACTAGCTTTATTGTTAATATTTATTAGATGGGGGAAGAGAGCGCCATCGTCAAGTAGAAGACGCCCATGATCTTGCAGATTCTTATTTTTATCCCCAATTAGAACAGGTATTGACCAAAATGCTCTTGGCATGGCCTGAAGAAGCCAATCATCATCTGGAAATTGGCGTTTTAGAGCGGCAAAACGTTGGTGTCCCAGTGGTTCAACCCTAACTGGCGCTGGATACGCAATTAGCCAACGTCCGTCAAACACCCCTTTGCCATCTTTGAAATCTGCCGCCTCTGACATATCCCCAGTTTCACGGCAGATCATGATATTATCAGGCCAGCGGCTATCAAGCCGCCATTCGCAGCCGCCAAGCGTTGCATCTTTTCCTGATTTGAGCCGGAGCGTAAGTTCAGCAATAGCCTCATCCGAAGGGGGATATGGTTTTGCCATCATATGGTTCAGTGTTTTTCTTACCATAAATGGAAACCCCCGATGCAAGAGCGCATGGCGCGGAATTTTGATAAATCCCTCAGGCCGAATATCTATCCAAGGGGGTGAGGCTGACATTAGCAATTTATCAATGGGTTTCACGATCCGCGATGCATATTCAGAAAGGCGTAACAATTGGCCATCATCAACACCCATTTCATTCCTTAACTGCCGATTTGTCCTTATCCGTGGTCGTTCGAACCTCTCATCCTGATTGGTGGGATCTTGAACAAAGGGCAGTCCGGCTTGACGTGCCATTTCTGCCAATTCCTTTTTGCGGAAACTTAAACATGGCCGGATCAAGCGCACCCCAAGATATCGGGTTTCAAATGCCATCCCAGCCAGTCCCCGCAAACCAGAACCGCGAGACAAGCGCATTTCGATTGTCTCTAATTGGTCATCCTGATGATGCGCTGTCATAAGGACCGCTTGTCGACGCAAAGCTTCCTGCCGCAACACCTCATAGCGTTGCTGTCGTGCCCATTCCGCAATACCCGCAGCAGGTTTAGGAAAAGCAATTTTGATCACACGGGTTGGCAGGCCATTGTGGTTTAAGGTTTCTGCCACCTTATGAGCTTCATCATCAGACCCTTGGCGAAGCCCGTGATCAACAACAACAGCAAAAAGATCTACCTGGGGTGATGTCAGATGAGCTTGCCATGCCAGAAGCAATGCAGCCAAACCCATACTGTCTGGGCCACCGGATACGGCAAGAAGAATAGCAGGGTTTTCCGTCTGCACCGCAGCAGACGGTCGTTGAGGATCAGATGATGGTGGGTGAGTTGGCAACCCAACTGTTGCCATCACCTTTGCAAAGCGTTGAAAGACGTCCTGATCAGGCTTCACACTCAGTTTTTTCTTCAAGCCTAGCAAGGCGATTGGTGAGTTTTTCTGGTGGGTTTTCGACTGTCAGTATCAGCTTATCAAAGAAATTGCATGCGTCTTCTTTGGGGCGAGTTTTGGAAACTGATTCTGCAATCCACATCAGCACTTCAATTTTGCGTGGATCTTCGGGCCAGGTTTTCAGAAAATCAGACATGGTTTGAAGGGATTTCTGATGCTCACCCTGAACAAATTGAACACGGCCAATCCAGAACATGACATCGGAATTAAACTCACTTTCCTCATGCAATTCAGCGAACTCAATTAAGGCTAGCTCTGCTTCTTTAAGGCGATTGTTGTGCAGCAAATCCTTGGCAAAATTATATTGCTCTTCTTCTGTCCCAACAGGCAGGATGGCAGGGGCCCTAGGTTCAGGTTCAGTTACTGTTAAGTTGGTTTGAGCAGGATTGGCAACCGCAGTCGTACCTGCATCAAGATCAGATTTGTTGATGACCCAGCCTGTGTTTTCACCAGCATCAAGACTGTTACTAGCACTATTAAGAGCCGCCGTATTGCTATCTAAACTTTCCCCTAGATCATTACCAACAGCGTCAGAGGAAAGGGTTGGTGATGAAGCCAGTTGCGAGTTAGCGGCACTGTTTGCCGTTACACTTTCACTTTCTTGATCTAACTGTTCTGCCGTGATTGCGGCGCCAGTTGATGAAAGCCGCATAAGGGTTTTCATCCGAGCTTCTAGCTGAAGAATTCGGAACTCATTATCAGAGGCGATCTGAAGAATATTTTGTATTTTGAGATTAAGCGAACTGATCTCATTTGAGATATTGCTAAGTTCGTTTAATTTCTGGTCAACACGCTCTAACACCGCGTTGGTATTTTCGCCAGACGCCATCGTTTGTTTTAACTCAAACAAATCATTTTCGACCTTTGCATTGACATTACGCAACGTATTTTCAATGGCGATGATCCGCAATTGAAGATCCCCCAAAGTGGCTTGATCCACGGTTTGCGCAGAAACAGGATAGGCAATGATTGGCATCATCAGCAAAGCCACGATTGGCAAAGCGGAAATAAACCGCCATTTCCGCACCCATAAAGGCTGAAAAGATAGGGCAGATAAAACAATTTTCGTTTTCTTCATCATCTTTGGATACATCTTTTTTTGTTCACTCAGCAAGAGATTAGCCAGAATTAAAGAAATGGTGACCAATGTTAAAGTTATGGAATTATACTAACCACTTAATGGGACGAAATTAAGGCAATAAAAAACCCGATCCTAAGATCGGGTTTAAATAAAATAAGTTGTGATTAGTTGATAACGCTAACAGCGCGACGGTTAAAGCGCCATGCGTCTTCATTTGATCCGATCACCGCAGGACGTTCCTTACCGTAAGAAATGATTTTAATACGGGCAGGATTTACACCCTGTGCAACAAGATAATCACGGGTTGCAGATGCCCGGCTTTCGCCAAGAGCAAGGTTATATTCGCGTGTCCCGCGTTCATCGCAATGACCTTCAATGGTGATGCGTACAGATGGATTAGAAGCAAGGAAACTTGCCTGATTATCCAGTATGCTTTTGGCATCGCTAGTTAATTCATAGCTATCAAATCCAAACAGCACGCGATCGCCAATTTGGATCAACTCATCAGAGATAGTCATTTGTTCTGAGCTGCTTCCACTGCCGCTGTCGGCAGAACTACTAGCTGTGGAACTGCTGGCTGTGGAAGATGAAGCCCCTGTTCCATCAGCATCTCCAGAAGTGTTTGGCGCAGTTTCGCAAGCTGCGAGCAGGCCCAATGCTGCAAACAAGGTAATGATACGAACGATCATAGGGATTACTCCTCAAAAATTCCGTTATCCGGTTTTAATTACTATCAGGCACAAATAACCTAAAATTCAGAATAAAACAATACGTTATCCTGAAATATCATATAAATTCCATCATATTCTGCATGATTTATCTCTTTTAGTATAGTCATAATTGTATTTACGGTAAAAAGGGTGACCATGCTGGGTCTGATGCTCCTTCTGGGGTGATAATGCGTCTTTCATTAAATCCTGTAATATCAATGCGATAGAGATAGCTTTCCCCACCACTGCCATCACTATTTGTCGGGTATTGCTTAAAATACATCAGCACACGGCCATTAGGAGCCCAAGTTGGACCTTCAACCAAAAATCCTTTGGCTAATAACCGTTCACCTGAACCATCACTATTCATAACCCCAATATAAAACTCGCCTTTATATATTTTGGTAAAGGCGACAATATCACCTCGAGGTGACCATACAGGCGTTGCATAGCGCCCCTTGCCTCGGCTAATGCGGCGAACATTACTACCATCACGGTTCATGACATAAAGCTGCTGGCTACCTGAACGGTCAGAATTGAAAACCACCTGCTGATCATCAGGAGAATATGAAGGTGAGGTATCAATAAAAGGGGTATTGGTCAGTTGTCTGGTCTGCCGGGTGGAAAGATCCATCACATAGATATTCGTTACCCCACTCCGTGCCAAACTCATAATCAATGATTTTCCGTCATAAGAAAACCTGGGGGCAAAACTCATGCCGGGAAACGAGCCTAGAAGCTCTGATTTTGCGGACTGAATGTCCAAAAGATACACATTAGGGTTGTCGTTAAAATAATTCAGATAGGCAATTTCCTGCACCTCTTGTGAGAAACGCGGCGTTAACACCAATGATCCGCCATCGGTAAGAAAAATATGGTTATGCCCATCTTGATCCATGATCGCCAGCCGTTTTATGCGTTTTTCAGGTGGGCCGCTTTCGGCAACATAAACTATCCTAGTATCAAAATAGCCATCATCACCTGTCCATTTTTTATAGACAACATCGGCAATTTGATGCGAAATCCGGCGTTTTCCAATCTCACTGACACTGCCGGAACCTGCGGCAATCAATTCCCCGCGCAACACATCCCAAAGATAAAACTCCACTTCGATAATGTTATCCGCGTTGTAATACGCACTGCCAATCAAAAGCGCATCAGCACCAATGGGACGCCAATCTGCAAAGTCTGGCGTGGCAGAGGCATCTTGTGGTGGATTAAAAAATGCCGCTTGTGAGAGAGGACGAAACAGCCCAGATCCCTCTAGGTCATCAGAAATAATCCCAGCAATCTCACGGCCTATTTCACTTGGCTGACCATCTGGGCCAATGAAATCCGTGATGGCAATGGGGCTTGGCTCAACATTCCCCTCCGTGATCGTAATCACATCGTTGGATTGCGCCATAGCCAGCGTTGGGACAACCACACTTAAGATCAAGCCAATAAGTGCGGTCAATACGCTGACTCGCGCCAAAACCAATTTTCTTGTCATTCTCGTTCCCATCACAACTGAACTGCTTAACATTATAAAAATCCTCTTGGATCAAACCGGAAATTCAGGGTTTTCCACTTCTCATAATCTTCGGGTGATAATGGTGGAATTAATGGACTACACTGCTGGAACGCTCGTTCCGCCGCATTAGCGGCCAGACGAAAAGCTTCATCCGTGCTGTAACGCACCACATCCTTAATCCTTACCTTTATCACTTCACCGTCCTCATTTAACTCGACAATTATGTCAACAATAAGAGAACTTGCGCCTTCGATGGCTGATGGTGGATTCCAGCATGGCTGAATATGTGATTTGAGCCTGGTAATCACATCTGCCCCTAGTTTGCCATCGTCTCTGTTCTGTGTGTTGATCGCCTGACCAGCGTTATCTCGCACCGTATCATCTAACAAATCAGCCAGATTCTGTTGGTTTTTGCTATCATCCGGATCGTCTTTCTTTTCCACCTTTTTCTCATCATCTTCGGGTTGTGTTGATCGCTGAGCATCATCCAAAAGATTCTGAAGTTGAATGCCAAGCTCAGCATCAGTTTTTGCCTTGTTCTGATCATTTTTCAAATAGCTAGCCGTTTCATCCTCAGGCTTTTTGGCAGGAGGCGGTGTTTCAACCCGTTTGGTTTCTTTTGGCTTGGCTTTTGGCAACGGCGCAGGCACGGATTTAGGCTGAGCATCAGTCTCATCCGCTTTTGCTTTAGGCGGCGGGATATCCTGTTCCTTTTCTTCTAGATTTAAGGCAATGGCATCGGGCGCATCATCCTTAGGCAAAGGGGTATCAACAGGGTCTGGCTTTGCTTCAGCTTGTTTTTGTGGTGGTGATGGCGGCGGTGGCGGCGGAGGCGGCGTTGATGCAGCCGCTGCCGCAGGCGTCACTTTGCTGTCGTCCTGACTGACCTCATCATCTGCGCTATTATTTTTGGTTTGGCCGGGCAACCCTTCGTCTAAATTGGTAATCGGAACATCATCAACAATTTCCGCTGTTAGGGTAGGAATAATGTCATATGGAGGTTTTGCAAACCACGGCAGGCCAACGATAAACATTACCGTCACCCCAAGGTGAAGCAACGTAGAAAACCCAAGTGATGAGAGAAACCTCGGCGTCCTTAGCATTACTGTTATTCATCCGCCAATTTAGTGACCAGTTTGACGCGTGACATCCCTGCTGATTTGATCATATCCATGACCCCTATCACCGTACCATACGGCACACGCCTATCGCCGCGCACATAGAGTTCGACGGAGGGGTTTTCAACAACAATGGCCTGCAGACGGGCGATTAGCGTATCTGCATCCATAATATTTTTTTGCAAACTGACCGAGCCGTCTTCTTGGACAGTAACCACTAATGGAGCCTGATCATCGCTTAAAGTATCGCTTGATCTGGTCTCTGGCAATTCAACGGGAATCCCAACCGTTAACAACGGTGCCGTCACCATAAAAACAATTAGTAGAACCAACATCACATCCACAAACGGCGTGACGTTAATTTCACTCATAGGGCGTCTTCTCTTCAAGCGGCCTTGGGACGATGACCTGCTGTTCATTTGCATTCCCATAGTGGATTATCCTTCATCCAACTGGCGGCTTAGCATCGTGGAAAACTCACTTGAAAAGCTATCAACCCGCGACGCCAAACTATCCATCTGTGAGGAAAATCGGTTATAAGCAACCACCGCCGGGATCGCCGCGACAAGCCCTAATGCTGTTGCAAAGAGAGCCTCAGCAATGCCAGGGGCAACCACCGCAAGGCTAGTGTTCTTAGATTGTGCGATCGATTGGAAAGAGTTCATGATCCCCCATACGGTTCCAAACAATCCGACAAACGGTGCAACCGACCCAACTGAGGCAAGAAAGGTCATTCCCTTTTCCATCAGCGTCATTTCACGCGACATAGCAACACCCATGCTGCGCTCAATGCGTTGCGCGATAGATTGAAACTGGCCTGACATCCGTCCTAGTTTTGTGCCGCCACGGCGCCATTCGCGCATAGCCGCCACAAATACCCGTGACATGACGCCTTCGGGTTCACTGCCCAGACGGTCATAAATACGGTCAATATGCTCACCTGACCAAAACATATCCTCAAACTCATCAGCTAGTCTATTTTGATGGCGTAAGGTTCTGATCTTTTCAATGATGATTGACCAGCTCCAGATTGAGGCCACAATCAGCATGAGAATGACCAGTTTAACAACAATATCAGCCTGTAAAAACAGACCCCATACGGATAATTCCTGATCCGACAGGACAAGATTGCTCGCTTCTGTAGACATTATGTTCCTCTCTTAATGCCCTCTCTTGTGGGAAAGAGCTGGTTTTGCGGAAACCGTTATTTCATGATTTTGTGGCGGCATGGTGGCAAGAATTTTTGTTTTTACATCAGGATCAAATCGGCAAGGTCGCCCCCCTAAACTTGCCTGAACAATTTGAACATGAATATGGGTCAGCAGGTGATCATGAGCATCGGTGATGTTTTGATCCATGATGGCCCTGACGCCTGTCATACGGGAAAGCTGTGATACCACCCGCAATTCTTGACCCAAACGCGCCGGGCGATGATAACGAACCTCCAACGCGGCAACAACAAACGCCATGCCACCCTGCAAAAATTGATTTTGATCAATACCGATTAGGGAAAACCATGCGCTTCGCGCCCTTTCAGCAAAGGCCAGATAATTTGCATGATAAACAACACCGCCTGCGTCGGTATCTTCATATTGCACTTTGAGGGGATAGATATGCCCCTCATCACTGAGCCAGCCATCAAGACCCAAGGCAGAATGACCTGTGCTAGCACTAGTCACGGTCAGGGTCCTCAATCACGGTATTGATCAGATCCAATTGTGCCCCTGATGGCGGCGTCAGGCCAATATATCCCCAGCCTGCCTGTGATAAACACCGCCCCCTAGGCGTTCGCATGATTAAACCGGTTTGCATCAAATAAGGTTCAATGACTTCTTCTAGAACATCACGCTGTTCAGCTAAAACAGCAGCTAAAGTTTCCACACCCACTGGGCCCCCACCATAATGTTCTGCCATGCCGCGCAAATAACGCCGATCCATCGCATCAAGCCCAGAGGCATCCACATCCAGTGATAAAAGTGCCTTATCCGCTGCCTTTTGACCCACTTCACCAACACCATCAATCATGGCAATATCACGCACGCGTCGCAACAATCGCCCAGCCACTCGCGGTGTGCCGCGAGAGCGGCGAGCAATTTCATGTGCGCCTTCAATCGTAAGCGGCATATTCAGTTTGCCCGCAAGCCGCATCAAAATGGTTTCCAGTTCGGCATGGGTATAAAACTCCATCCGCATCTGAATACCAAACCGATCACGCAGGGGTGTCGTTAACAGCCCCGACCGGGTGGTCGCCCCTACTAGGGTAAATGGCGGCAGATCAATTCTGATGGAACGCGCTGATGGGCCTTCGCCAATAATGAGATCAAGCTGAAAATCTTCCATCGCTGGATAAAGCACTTCTTCCACCGCCGGATTAAGGCGATGTATCTCATCAATAAACAGAACATCCCTTGGCTGCAGATTGGTCAAAAGCGCCGCGAGATCCCCTGCGCGTGAAATCACCGGCCCCGACGTCGCCCTAAAGCCAACCTTTAGCTCATGCGCGATAATTTGAGCCAAAGTGGTTTTTCCTAATCCCGGCGGTCCATGCAACAGCGCATGATCCATGGCTTCACCACGCATTTCTGCCGCTTTAATAAATGTGCTGAGATTACCCAGCCCCGAAGACTGGCCAATAAAATCACCTAATGATGACGGGCGAAGGCTGTCGTCACCTTGTTGCTGAGCTTGACTAATCAGCCTATCTTCTGGTGCGTCAGGATGCTGGGTCAATGCCGAACTCCTTCTGCTAATCGCTTAAGGGCAAGAGGCAGAATAGTTTCAATACGCGGGGCGTCGCTTTCTCTCATCAAGGTCGCCACCACCTGATGGGCTTCTGCTCTGCCATAGCCTAAATTAACAAGTGCCGAGGTGGCATCAAGCAGAACTGGATCCCCTGCCCCCATGGCAGGATCACCGCCAGAGGCGGCAATTGTTTGCTGCCCGCCAAGCGGAATATTTGCTACTTTTTCTGCTAATTCATTAATGATGCGTTGTGCCAGTTTTGGCCCCACCCCATCAGCACGCGAGATCATCGCCTTATCCGATGCCGCAATAGCCAGCATCAATTCATCCGGTGTGAGGGCAGAAAGAATGGATAAAGCGGCTTTGGTGCCAACCCCTTGAACGGTTTTCAACAGATTCCAAGCGGCCTTAATATCAACATCAGAAAAACCAGTCAGAACGATACTGTCATCCCTGATCGCGGTATCAACATAGATCGTTACCTCTGTCCCGACCTGACCTAATTTGGCAAGACACCGCCGTGTCATCTGGCACTGATAGCCAACTCCGCCAACATCAATCAAGCAGTCTGTTTCACCAAGATGAAGAATGCGCCCCCGCAACATGGCAATCATGATGACACCTTTTGTTTTTTTAAGGCGAGAGAGATAGCCGCTGAAAGCGCATCACTATGCGTTTTGCCTTTGCTATGATCACTGGGATCATTAGCGGTTATGACGGCGCCACCAAGATCAGCATTCAAGATATCATCATGACTTAATGAAATTGCTGCCGCCAAGGCATCTGCCGCATCTACACCTGATGGCGTGATATTCAAAAGCCGTGAGACCATTGCTGTGACCTGTTGTTTGTCCGCACGGCCAGAACCAGTCACATTCTGCTTGATCCGGCGGGCTGATATTTCATGCACCGAAAGACCCGCATCCGCGGCCGCTACCATCGCTGCCCCACGCGCCATCCCAAGTTTAATAGCTGATGACGCGTTACGAGAAACAAAAATTTCCTCAATAGCAACCCGATCCGGTTCATATTGCGCCAATATGGTTTTCAAATGACGATGAATGTGGTTAAGGCGATCCGCCATTTCCGCTTCTGGATCAGGCCTAATCATTCCATCCGCCACCCAGAACATGCGATTGTTTTCAAAACGCACAATCCCCCATCCTGTTGAACGCAATCCCGGATCAATTCCGCATATCTGCATCAGTCATGCCTTTCCGGACGAATTGCTGATGATCAACAGGGGATATCACATCGCTAGCCATTCATTTTTGCCATAATATCTTCGGGGATATCGACATTAGAAGACACGCTTTGCACATCATCAAGATCATCCAACGCATCCATAAGTTTCATAAAGGTTTGGGCCTGATCTTCGTTAATGGGGGTCGTGTTTTGCGGCTTCCAGGTTAAGCCAGCCTCTTCAGGGGCCCCAAATTTTGATTCCATCGCTTCGCGGACAGCATTAAAATCTTCAACTGCGGTGGTAACTTCATGGCCATTTTCGTCACTTTCCACATTATCGGCGCCAGCCTCAAGCGCGCCTTCAAACATAGCCTCGTCCCCTGCGGCATCGGCGGGATAGATAATCTGACCCACCCGATCAAACATGAAATTCACGCTTCCTGTTTCGCCCAGATTGCCACCAAACTTACCAAAAGTGGCGCGAACCTCGGATGCGGTGCGATTGCGATTATCAGTCAAAGCCTCCACAATCACAGCTACACCGCCGGGGCCATAACCTTCATAACGAATTTCATCATATTGTTCGGAATCTCCACCCTCAGCCTTTTTCAACACCCTTTCAATGTTATCCTTTGGCATATTCGCTGATCGGCACGCCAATAAGGCTGTTCGCAATCTTGGGTTTGCCTCGGGGTCTGTGCCACTCTTTGCGGCAACCACTAATTCCTTAATCAGGCGAGTGAATTTTTTTGCCCGTTTTGCGTCTTGTGCGCCCTTCCGGTGCATAATATTTTTGAATTTGGAATGCCCTGCCATTGATCCGCTCGCTTTTCGTGAATATGGTGTTTTATTCTAAAGACAACACTATATACGGTATGCTGTCATTTTGCCAGTCTCTATGCTTTTTGTTTGCTGTGATATCAAGACCTAGGATGTCAGTGGCACCGGATCAATAGCGGCGAGGGTTCCCCCACGGCGAAATGGGGATATGCTTTTGGCAAGGCCTGTATCGTCATCCGTGACAACAAACACCCCTGAAAGGCTTGGCGCCCCCATCGCAACCCCTAATTTGCTTTTATCATCACCTGTAAAACGGCCAATGGCGGCTTCGGGTGTCATGCCAATCACCGATGTATAATCGCCACACATTCCCGCATCAGTCATGAACGCCGTTCCACTTGGCAAAATCCGGTGATCTGCAGTAGGCACATGGGTATGCGTCCCCACCACCATTGAGACTAGGCCATCAACATAAAATCCTGTTGCTGTTTTCTCGCTTGTAGCCTCACCATGAACATCAATCACAATAGCATCAGTATCGCGTTTTAATTTGGTCTTGGCTAAACACGCCTTTATCGCAGGAAACATGGGTTCTGTTGGGGCCATAAACAAATTGGTCATAGCATTGATAACCGTCAAGGATTGGCCTTTGGCATTGGTGACAGTTGTCATGCCTCGCCCCGGGGTCCCCTCAGGCATATTAGTTGGCCGGATCAACCTAGGCTGTTGGTCGATATAAGCAAAAATCTCACGCTTATCCCAAACATGGTTACCCGTGGTCATTACATCTGCGCCAGCAGCTAAAAATCCATCAGCAATATCCGGGGTAATACCAAACCCACCAGCCGCGTTTTCAACATTAACGATAATAAAATCGGTGGAAAGCTCTTGTCTCAACCCCGGCAGACTGTCCATCACCAACTGCCGTGCATGGCGACCTACCACATCACCTAAAAACAACACCCGCACTATGTTCGCCTTTCTATCAAGCCTGCCTCGGTCAGCACCCCATCAAGGGCGGCATCATGCGGCCCTGTCGGTACGGTGTCAATCTGCTGGCCAGCATAAGCAAGCCCTATGGCAATAACTGATTTACCTTTGATTGCTCTAATTTCTGCCAGCGACCGATCATAAAAGCCACCCCCATAACCAAGCCGATAACACGCCTGATCAAAAGCTAAAAGCGGCGCCAAAATAACATTTGGTATGACTATTGGTGCCGAAGCAGCAGGTTCCGATGTGCCATAAAGACCATCTACCAGAGGATCACCCACCTGCCATTGGTGAAAGATCAGGGGTGTCCCGGGTTTAGGCGTTGCCGGCAAACAGGTCGCAATACCTTGATCTGCTAGCATCCGCATCATTGGCAACGGGTCAATTTCCGATCGGATAGGCCAGTAACCTGCGATCATCAGCGGCTCATTTTTCAGATAGGCCGCTGAGAGCGACAACACCTGAACACCACCATTAATCAGCCCTTGAGAAGCGTTAGGATAATCAGATTTCAACACGCCGCGTTTTGCCGCTTGTTGTTTCCTAAGCTCTGCCTTTTTCTCATCAAGTGTCATCATCATGGGAATTCCAATTTAAAAGAGTAAGACCTCAGGAACTAAATGCATTGAACGAGACAGGAATGGGCCAACAAAGCATAGTGTAGCCAAAGTACCGTTGATACTATTATCCTCTGTGACCTGCAAAGCAGGTGGGCGTCACAATAATCAGACCTCGGCCTGAACAGCGGCAACTCCCTAGAGTAATGGTATGGCCCCAGGGATCAATTGATCTGACGAATACCCCAGCTACAAGATATGATTTAATGCGCCTTGAGTTGAGATGCAAGTTGTTCCATGCGCAAGGCTAGGTCTTCGATGCTAGCGGCAAGCGTATCGCTCTTCTCATCGGAGAGGGCAGGAGCAGGTGCAGGAGACTCTGCCACATTAACAGAGGCCAAAGTTCCTTTTTCAAGCTCATGCAAACGGTCAGCCATGATGAGCCCAACCATAACCAGCAAACGAGATTCGTTAATTGACCCCCCAGAGGCAGCGATCTGCCTTGAATATTCATCAAGCCGAGCCGCTAAGGCGCGAATATGATCTTCTTCACCCGGCTGGCACGCCAGAGGATAATTTTGACCATTAATCGTTACGGTTACTCTGGCCTCCGCCATGGATTACTTTTCCCCCGAGGCGTTTTGTTCCAGAATGGCAATAGCCTCACTCATCATAGCTTCGATGTCCTTAATTTCTTTTTTTAGCGAATCGCTAGGAGGTGCAATATCAGAGACAGAAGCAGAGGATAATACCGATCCCGAAGGCATTTTTGCGAGATGGTCTTCGATTTCGCCAACCGCTTGGCTAAGCCGCCCTATCGCTTGTTCTAACCTGCTGGTCATCGCACGTATTGCCCTTACTCTTTAGTAAATCATAAAACCAGAAATATGGTTAATCTACTGATATTTACTTGCCTTAATTATATTAAGATCAGAATAGAGAGTTTAGCAAGCCTGCGTCAATGCTCCATCATGGCTTTACTAAAAAAAGAGCTTCCTTTAATTAAAAAAAGACCTGTTAAAGCCCTGTGCCGATTGACGCCAGCGCGTATTTTTGGTCTATGACGATGTGGTCATGTGAATAGGAGGCATAGCATCATGAAAATTACCAGAAACGTACGCCGCATTCTGGATTTTTACGAATCTGACAGCCCCGGGGTTAAAGCCAATCTGGCTCGGATTCTGATGCAGGGCAAGTTAGGTGGCACAGGAAAGCTGGTTATCCTGCCTGTTGATCAAGGTTTTGAACATGGCCCAGCGCGCAGTTTTGCCCCTAATCCATCCGCCTATGACCCGCATTATCATTATCAACTTGCTATTGACGCTGGGCTTTCAGCATATGCCGCACCACTTGGAATGCTTGAGGCTGGCGCAGATACCTTTGCCGGGCAAATCCCGACTATTCTGAAAGTCAATTCGTCAAACTCACTTGCCCAAGGGGGAACAGCACCTAGTCAGGCAATCACCGGGTCTGTCAGCGAAGCCCTGCGGCTTGGGTGTAGCGCAATTGGATATACCATTTACCCCGGGTCCGACGCTGCTTTTGACATGATGACAGAGTTTCAAGAAATGACTGCCGAAGCCAAAGCCCTTGGGTTAGCTGTAGTGTTGTGGTCTTACCCTCGTGGTGGGACGCTTAGCAAAGATGGGGAAACCGGGTTTGATATCTGCGCTTACGCGGCGCATATGGCAGCTTTGTTAGGAGCGCATATCATTAAAGTAAAACCGCCAACCGCCTTTGTTGAACAAGATGCGGCCAAGGCTGTTTATGAAAAGCAAAATATCGCATCATCAACCCTTGCTGAACGTATCCAACATATTGTGCAAAGCTGTTTTAATGGTCGCAGAATGGTTGTCTTTTCAGGCGGTGCAGCCAAGGACACTCAAGGTTTGCTTGACGAAATCCGGCAGTTAAGAGATGGTGGCGCCACAGGGTCAATCATTGGCAGAAATACCTTTCAGCGGCCACGCGAAGAAGCCTTGCAACTGCTGAACAGTATTATTGATATCTACAAAGGTAAGGCATAGGGCAAAATCATGAAGTTAAACGGCAACGCCATTCGCCCCGGAAATGTTATTGAACACAACAAACGGCTCTGGGTGGCGGTAAAAATTTCCCATGTCAAACCTGGTAAGGGCGGCGCCTTTGCACAGGTAGAACTGCGTGATATCCGTGATGGGACAAAGTTAAATGAACGCTTTCGGTCATCTGAAACGGTCGAACGCGTAATTTTGACAGAATCTGAAGCCACATTCCTTTATGAGCAAGATGATAAACTGGTGTTTATGGATCAAACCAGTTTTGAGCAAGTGGAGGTGCCATCTGATATGGTGGGCGAACAGGCCGTTTACTTGCAAGATGGTATGACAGTTACGATCAACAGCCATGAAGCTGAGCCTATTTCCATTCAATTGCCAGATACCGTTGTGGTAGAAGTGCTTGAGGCAGACGCGGTGGTAAAAGGCCAGACAGCATCATCCAGTTATAAACCTGCTATGGTTGATGGCGGAATTAAAGTGATGGTACCGCCCCATATTGAGGCAGGCACGCGTATTGTTATCAAGCCAGAAGATGGCAGTTATGTGGAACGAGCCAAGGACTAACCTGGTTTTTGGCATAAGCCCTAGGATGCTTTCATTTGGAATTTTAGTTAGAGCAATGTCTCTGGCTTTGAGCAAGTGTTGAAAGGATAAGACCATGGCGCAATCCGCGCTTATCAATGTTATATGGCGTGCTGCTGAACGTGCTGCGCGAGGGCTTATCCGAGATTTCGGTGAGGTTGAAAATCTGCAAGTGTCACGCAAAGGCGCTGCTGATTTTGTGTCAAACGCTGATACTGACGCTGAAAAAATCTTGGTTGGAGAATTATCCAAGGCGCGCCCGGGATGGGGTTTTATTATGGAAGAAGGCGGCGTTATTGCCCCCTCTGAAAGCGATGGACCATCATGGATCATTGATCCGCTGGATGGCACAACTAACTACCTTCATGGCATTCCGCAATTTGCCATATCTATCGCAGCGATTGATAAACCAGTAAAGCAAGGCGGCAAGATAGTTGCTGGCGGTATTCTTGATCCAATCCGAAATGAGTTTTTCTTTGCTGAGGCTGGCAAAGGTGCGTTTCTGAATGATCGCCGTATTCGGGTTGCTGGGCGCAAAAACATGGGTGATGCCCTGATCGCAACAGGCATCCCATTCATGGGTCGCGGTGACCAGCAAGATCATGACAAGTATTTGAACGAATTGCGTGCCATCATGGCGACCACCTCCGGGATTCGCCGTTTTGGATCAGCAGCGCTTGATCTGGCATGGCTGGCTGCAGGACGATTTGATGGCTTTTGGGAACATGGCTTAGAAATTTGGGATATTGCCGCAGGGGTTTTGATTGTTCGTGAAGCTGGGGGCATGGTTTCTGACCATCAGGCAAGAAGCAAAGTGCTTGAATCAGGCAATATCGTGGCAGGAAACAGCAGTATGCACTCCGGGCTGTTGAAATTGCTCAAATCCAGCCGCGAAAAATAAAACCATTATCATCACATTCTTGCCTAAAATTATCTGCTATAATGATCGACAGGCCTAAAACCTCTCCACTCTAGGTGGATCAGTCGAAGGGCAGTTGGTTTCATAGGAGGTGATAATGCGTTATCCAACCCGATATATTATCCGCATGGTAGTTTTCCTGGCGATAATAGGAACCTTAGGGGGATTGCTTTACACCCCTCTCAAATTCGCCTTTCTAGGCAATCCCGTCATTAATAGCATTATTCTGTTTTCGCTAATTGTGGGTATTGTCTTTGTTTTCAGGCAGACGACTAAGTTGCTTCCTGAATACCGCTGGATGATCGCTATGCGTGCTGGGCTTAGTGGCAATGGGCCTATGCATCATAGCCGCGCGCAAAAACCAAGCCTGCTCGCCACTGTTGCTGTTGTTTTTTCTGATCCTGACCGGCTCAACAATCGGTTTTCAGCCCAAAGCCTTCGATCTGTGTTGGATGGTGTAGCGGTTCGGCTAGACGAAAGCCGTGAAATTTCACGCTACATGATTGGTCTTTTGGTGTTTCTTGGCCTGTTAGGTACATTTTGGGGTTTGTTAGAAACCATCCAAGCAGTAGGTGCGGTGGTTGGCGGCATTGATACGCAAACCCCTGATTTTGGCAAATTGATGCAAGAGTTTAAAACAGGCCTTGATGCTCCTCTTGATGGAATGGCCACGGCGTTTTCTTCATCGCTGTTTGGATTGGCAGGGTCACTAGTCTTGGGCTTTCTGGATTTGCAATTAGGACAAGCATCAAGCCGGTTTTATTCTGATCTTGAAGATTGGCTGTCCACCATGGCGCGGTTTAGTGATAGTGGTGGTGATGGTCTTGATCCAGCAGTATCTATGGGACTATCAGAGGAAGCGGCTGACCGCATGCTGGAATTAACCCGGCATATCAGCAAATCGGATCAAGAACGCAGTCAAACTCTTGCCACCCTTCAAGAGCTTAACCGTACCCTTGCCAGTATGCGCCAGCAACAAGATCAATATCATATGGTTGCTGAAGGCTTAGAAAACCTTCAACAATCGCTCGGTTTATTAGCTCAGAATATGACGACCGACCGCAAAGATATGATTGATGCGATGACCACAGAATTGCGCGCCTTGTCTCGCGCTATCGCTGCGATTTCCCGAAAGGCAAATTAATGGCTCTTGCTCGCCGCACTTCATCTATGCGCGACCAAAGTCTGATTTGGCCAGGTTTTGTTGACGGTCTAGCAACCTTATTGATGGTCATCATCTTTGTTCTGATGGTGTTTTTTCTGGTTCAGATTAACCTGGCTCAACGGCTCTATGGACAAGATGCAACCATGGCTGAACTGAGGGCAGAGATTATTGAACTATCCGGGCTTCTCAATATGGAACGCCAAGAGGCTGATGCTCTAGCCATAGAACGCCAACAATTGCTGGCAGCGCTTGATGTCTCTCGCCAAGAAACACTTACGCTTGAAGACCGGCTTGCTGCTATGGAACAAGCCCTGATCATACTCAAAGATGAAAAACTAGCCGCACTAGCTGAGCGAGATGCCCTTGCCTCTGATAGAGATACCTTAA
>Ga0181590_10001087_pt1 | contig 22976 bp, 35 predicted proteins | sample 071ome_34_FD_132446 | JGI IMG/M metagenome (GOLD analysis project Ga0181590, IMG submission 132446) | Coastal salt marsh microbial communities from the Groves Creek Marsh, Skidaway Island, Georgia - 071411BT metaG (megahit assembly) | ecosystem: Environmental > Aquatic > Marine > Intertidal...
CCGATGGGTATTCGGACCAAGAGTAGAACTCCTTAATCTATTCCAATCTCAATTCTACAATGGTGGTGATTCCACATATGAAATGAATGCACAATTCAGAATTAGATTAGCACAGATAGAGTACAGAGTAAACCCTAATATAAAAGTAGGTATATCACCCTTTTGGATGTTAGGACCTATTCCACAAAGAGGATACTATAAGACACCTACATCTATCTATGCAGATATCCGATTGAAAGAAGGGTTATCATTCGAAACCACATTCACCACATCTCAGAGGGAGTTGGTACAATTATCCGTTAGAAAAAGAATGTAAGATATTTAATTAAAGATGAGATGTAAGATTAAAATACATTATTACCCCTTAGAGGAAAACGAACCTATCATAGAGGAGTTCTCAACTGAAGACATAGAATGGACCATGTCTCAGTACGGTAGAAACCGACAACCTTTCGAGTGGGAATTAATACAATAACTGATTGTATTTGTTAAGTACTTTATATCCGTAGTCTATACGGGTTTCAATTAGCGGGGTAGAAAATCCCACTATCTCTTTTATCTCTAATACTAACTCATTATTCTCCCCTTCCAACTTAGGACTCTCAAAGTACTTATAACGGTTTGTATTGAATCCTTCTAACATTTTGTAGTAAGATACCTCAAAGAGGTCTAACTCCTCTAAGAGTCTCTCTAAATGGAGTAAATAAGGGGATACTTTCTTATCAACTATAAAGGAGTAGTCTACAGTCTGTAGATACCCCAATATCATGTAAGACTTATGTTCAAAGTCTATGGGGTCTTTAATATACCAATCTATAGGTAGAGTTTGTATCATACCTATAAATATCTTGTTAGGTTACCGCCCGACCCTTCATTAACTCCCAATCCTTAATACTACGTACTTCATCGTTGGTGGTCTGTGTGGAACACAATACATTATTTGTAGTATGTAGTTCAAAAGATAGACGTATAAGGGCGGCCAAGTCCTTAGGAAAACAGTGTCCCCCAAAACCGTAGTCCCCATCAGGACCCGGCACTGACCAATGTGAATGACCTAATCTTGGATCTAAAGTGGCGTATTCTACTACCTTATCATAATCTATACTCAATGCGTTACATAACTCGTAGATCTCGTTGGCAAATGAAACCTTGACTGAAAGGAAAGTGTTTGTGAGATACTTTACCATTTCTGCATGAGTAGAGTCTGTCTTTATGATATGTGCTTTAGGGAATACCTTAGAGAAGATCTGTTTTAGGTCTGTAGTATATGGTCTTTCTCCCCCTAATATGATTCTACTTTGATTGTTGTAGTCTTCCACCGCATTTCTCTCCGTGAGAAACTCAGGGTTAAAAACTATATTTAAAAACTCATACTTTTGGTTTAGTCTTTCAGTGGTCTTAGGGATAACCGTAGATTTGATGATAATCACCTTATTCTCTTCGGTTATGGTATTGACCTGATCTAAAACCTCTTCTATAATGTCAGTATTACAACTCCCATCAGTATTCATAGGAGTTGGTAGACAGACAAAAATGTACTGTGAGTTTTCTATTAAGTTTTCTAATGTTGAGTTATGGTTTGACGTATACTTATCATACGTTAATACCCTGTAGTAATTCTTAAATTTTTGATATACTGCGTTCCCTACGAAACCTTGTCCTATAATTCCTATCATGTGAGTTGTGTGTGTAGATACTCTACTAAGTTTATTGTAGTAAGATCTTCCCCCATAACCTCATGTAGTTTTTTACAGTCTAACCCATATCGTCTATCGTGTCCTAATCGATCAGGTACGTTGTTGTACTTAACAGGTTTGTTAAGAATATCCCCTATTATTTTTAATATTTCTTTATTGGTGTATCGATCCCCCGAACCGATATTCCATATTCCGATCTCCGATATCATAAGATCGAAGATGATCCTTACGTTGTCTTCCACCCATATCCATTCTCTGATTTGACCCCCGTCACCATATACAGGGATAGGAATGTCCTCATGGATACATTCCATAATGGTCGGTAAGAACTTCTCTAAATGTTGGTGAGAACCATAGTTGTTACAGGTTCTTGTAATTAAGTACGGAAGATCGAAGGTTCTCCCCGCGGAAATGACAATCTGATCCGCTGCGGACTTGGACGAAGAATAATACGAAGAAGGTCGCAAGACATCCCCTTCCTTGGAGTATTGTTTGTCCATGGCGAAATCCGCCAAATCCCCGTAAACCTCATCGGTGGATATCTGAACAAACTTGATTAAATGTTTCATCTCTTTGGCCACCTCTATTAAATTATATACCCCCATAATGTTGGTGTACATAAATGGTGTTCCGTCGTAGATGGAATTGTCCACGTGAGACTCCGCTGCGAAGTTTACAATGTAATCTACCTCCCCGATATCCGCCTTTACAAGGTCACAAATGTCCCGCTGGATAACCGTGACCCCTTCGGGGAGTCTTTCAGGGTTGGAAGCGTAGGTCATCTTATCGACCACAATAATGTCTATATAACCGTGTTTCTGTGAATACTCACTTAACATGTTTACAAAAGACGATCCTATAAATCCTGCTCCCCCTGTTACGACTATACGCATTAAAAACTTCTAATTACTATCGAGATTATGTACACAAACAATGAAAACATTGCGAATCCGAGTACCACGTTTTCCCATAAAATTTTTGTCTTTTTCATTTCTCTTTGTTTTTTCTTATTTGGTTCTGTAATTTTTTTACCCTCTTTAATCGGATCTTCATTTTAAGATCTGACGTGTGTCCCTTATTATCTAAACTTCTCTTTATTCTTTTCTGTAGTTGGTGGAGTTTGTGGATTAAAACCCCTTTACTCTTTTTTTTCATTTAAACGTTTGAATTTAGTGGTGTTTAGACTGAAATCTATGGATTGTCCTAATTGTATCTTCTTTACATCAGGATTCCTTTCAGTGGCGTACTCATATATGGATTTTTTATCAGTACCTACATTTATTACCCCCCGAAATTCTTTGTTTTGAACTACTTCCATTATTAAAGGGGCAATGACATCTACATAGTCTTTTGATGTGTATAGATTATCATAAGCGGATTCGTATGGAAACTTATTGGATCCGAAACTTGTCCGTATAATGACATGGTTGGGGACGAATCGTACACTACATTCTCCCCCGAGTTTACTCCACGCATATAAATTGTAAGGATAAACAGGATCTGACTCGTGGTGCATCCCATTTCCCTCATATACATAATCTGTGGATATATAAATTAACCTCTTGTTGTTATAGGTACAGTAATTGGCAATGTTTGCCGTCCCTATAATATTGGTGTCTATGAAATCTATCTCATTTCCTTTAACTTGAGTATTGTCGATAAGTGCTGCGGTATGAATGATTGTATCGTATAAGTCTAAATGTTTGAAAGTATCTATCCTTCTTATATCGACTTCAGACTTTTTGAGTAATTTTAAATCTTCATCTACCTTCTTGAGTTCCGTAGCAAGTAACCCACTTCCCCCGAGTACCGCAATGTTCTCTATACCGTCATTCATACGCAATAATATGTCGCCAGGATATACTCTTCTAATACTCATATTACTAAAATATACGAAAAATATACGAGAAAGTCCACCCCCGTACCTCAGAAAAATGTCGACCGCAACCCGTGACCCCTTCGGGGAGTGTTTTTTGTGATATTTATAAACAAATAATAGATTATGAAACGCACCCTTAAAGAAGATTTGGAAAGAATCCACTCCCTTACTTATGGTGAGGTAAAAAGTAAGGTCATTACTGAATGGATATTTGATACAGACAAAAAAGAAGAAGACCCTAAAAAGGCGGACGAAGTATCAGACAATGTAAAAGACTTATTCGATACCTTAGAAAAAGAATCTAATGGATCAGGGATCTCTGAACAAGAGGTTGGATCTATAGATTATAAGAAATCGGTGGAATCTTTACAGATTGGTCTCGTTTTATTGGGTTATGAACTCCCTCGATATGGTGTGGATGGTCTTTTTGGTCCTGAAACCGCATCTGCAGTGGAAAGTTTTATGAATGATAATGGTTTGGAGGTCGAAGAAAGTGATTTTACCACCGCAACACCCGAAATGATCGGTATATTGTCCGACCAACTAAAGAATAAAGACATTACTGAAGAAGATTTAAAGGATTTGGTGAATCAAGGAGTGAATGTGGAAGGTCTTATGGACCAAAACTTCTATGAAAAACTATTGGAGAACCTCGATGCCCCCATTTCTAACGAAAATTTGAAGTTTTTATACGCTTGGAGACAATCTGAAGGTAAAGCGGGTAAGTTTAACCCCTTTAATACCACTCATGGTATGCCAGGAGCAACTGATTATAACAGTGTAGGGGTAAAAAACTATAGATCTTTAGAAGATGGTATGGTTGCAACCATAAAAACACTAAAAAACGGTAGATACAACTGTATAATCGAAGGTTTACGTGACGATATAGGTGCATCTAATATTGCAAAATGTAAATCATTGGAAACTTGGGGTACAGGAGACCTCGTTTATCGTGTTATACAAGGATATGAAGGCGGTGCATCCCCCAAAATCAAAAAATTAGCGTAATGAAGGTCTTAATAAGTGAGAATCAACTAAAAACACTTGTTTTAGAGAAGAAAAAGTCCAAGAAAAAAGAAAAAAAGGAGGATTTTGACCGTGTTTCCTTCTATTTGGACTATTATAAGAATCTCACACCTAAAGACTTTGACATTTGTAAAAAAGGAGACGAAATAATCATTACAATCCCTAAAAAATGATCCACATATTCGGTGATTCCTTCAGTGATAACCTATGGCCACACATATTAACCGAAAAAACAGGTATAGATCACGTTAATTACTCCAAAACAGGTGAAACTAACCTGTTTATACTCACCACACTCATTGAAAACCTCAATAAATTCAAAAAAGAGGACATAATCATTATACAGACCTCAGGTCAGGGTAGATTAAACGTAAGAGATAAGGTTATTTATGGTGATCAGGTATATTATGGGTTAAAAAACTACCCTGAGAAGGATTTAGACGACTCTGAGTGTACTATTGTTGAGGATTGGTACAAACACTTCTACATACCACAAATATCCCTTAGAGACCCTTATATTGACTCCATAATCCATCTTTCTAACCATTTATCATTAACATACAAGGTGATTTTATGGAATTTAACCTCATTGGGGTCATTAGAACTGAAAAATGTTAACGATAATGTCGAAACTTCACCCCAAATACCCCATTCTAATCTTTGGTTACCACTTTCAGAGGGCGGTAGTAAAGGTTGGGTAGAAATAATTCAAGAACGTGGATTGGGTTGTAGTGACGTGGACCCTCACCCCTCTAAGGATGGTAATATTTTTATATCTCAAGAGATCATCAAAGAAATACACAGAAATTAAAATATTTTTTCGTAACTTTGTCTTAACAATATGGTAACATTACCCTATTTATAGTATAGGTGGGTTCCCACCATAATATTTTAAAAGGAGGTAAATTATGAAAAAATTATTTCTATTAGTGGTTATGTTTTTATTTACATATACCATTCAGGCACAACAAAGTATGAATGTGTCTAATGTAGATAATACACACCTCGTAGAACTCGAAGATGGACTTTATAGAGTAATCATTAAATGTGATGAAGGCAAGTTGAGACAAGTTGGGTACTACAAAGAACATATTGATGGGAGTCTTGTAAGACAAGGACTTTGGAAAATGTATAGTCCCGAAGGTAAATGGATCACAAAGGCAGAATACGAAGACGACCAATTAGTGTGGATACAACCAAGGGGTGGTGATAAGTACTCGATAGATGTTATTCGAATTAAACAGTTACAACATCGGGTGGCTATGTTAGAAAATAGATTATCTAATGTGTTAGATTAAAAAATAAAAACCCCTCGATGAGGGGTTTTTTTATTTACTGAAGTAATAACCATCTAAGTAGAGTCGATCCAACTCCGTTTCATTAAAGACCTTAAATGCGTCTTTATATGATGATAGGATTGGTTTACGATCCACATTAAATGAAGTGTTCACTAAAACACCCACACCCGTCTTTTCTTTAAACTTTGTAAGTAACTCATAGATCAGTGGGTTTTGTTCTTGGGTTACTGTCTGTACCCTTGCAGTCCCATCAACGTGAGTAATTGCAGGAAGACGGTCTCTCCACTCGTCTTTAACTTTAGGACAGAAATTCATCCATCGACTTTCACCCTCCCATTCAAAATATTCAGAAACATCTTCTAATCTAACAATAGGTGCAAAAGGTCTAAACCATTCTCTGTGTTTAACCTTATGGTTTAATGTGTCTTTCATATCCAAAGGTATTGGTGAACACAGGATACTCCTATTACCCAACGCTCTTGGACCGTGTTCCGAGTTTCCTTGTATTAAACCTAATATTCTACCATGAGATAATTCAGTTACTATTGCGTCTGTACCCACCTTTCTACCATTGTAGGTGTTGACGTACTCCATCAATAAAGATCTATCCAACACACCGACACCTTTATAGGTCACATCTACTATTTTTTCAGGTTTAACTAAATTACATAAGGATCCAACAGTCAAACCACAATCACTTGAGTTAGGTGCGACGAAGACTTCTAAATGTGGGTACTTCTCCTTAACTCTCGTATTAAGTGTGATATTCAATGCACAACCACCCGTTATGGTAATCGGTAGATTGTACTTCATAATTAATTCATGGACACAATCGAAGAATATGGTCTCAAATGCATGTTGTCCTGTTCGAGCAAAATCATATTCGTCTTGACCTGTTAGTTTATTTTCTTTGGAGAAAGGGATACCGAAAGTATCTGATAGGACTTTAATTCTATTATCTAATTCGTGCCAATATGGTACGTGTTTAAAAAACTTAATTAGAGGTTCTACCCATTCTTCTCTCACATTACCATATGACTGTAGACCTAAAACCTTACCCGCTGCGGTTAAGACATCATAATGTTTTATATCCTCACAAACCGAACCCAAAACATGATAGTGACTACCTAAGTCAAAACCAAAATTCGCAACCATCTCCAATTCCTCACCTTTCTTTCCATGGTATACATTAAACCATCCATCGTTAGATCCTCCGTCGAACGAAATAATTAACGACTCATTGAAAGGTGATTGGTAGAAACTCGAAGCCGCATGTGCAGGATGATGTCTCACATCAACTAAATAATTATTGGCGGGTATCTGATCCCTCCATTCTTGAGGGACTTCTTCATGTCCCTCACTGATTATAAAGTTTTCATATCGAGTGAAACCATAAGTTAGTTTAAGGTATTCATATATCTCACCTAATATGGTGTCTTGAACACGTATGGGTTGGAAGAAACAATGACTCGCATTTTTTTGATTTATGAATCTTTCAAATTCAATTACTGTTACTATCTCCCCATCTAATTCAACGGCAACGGATGCGTTATGATGACTATGTAGTGATATATTAGGTAAACCCATATTATTCGTATAAACTTGTTAAGTTAAAGTGGTGTGCAAATCTCGGACTTCCGTGATTCCAACCATTATCATGTATAAATAGAGGTGACGTTCCATGTTTCTTAGAAACCAATCTACCGTTCTCAAGAAAATATTCATCATGAGATCGAGTAAATGTATTTAACCCGAATTTATTATTGTAATCTAATTTTATTTGTGGATTATGGTTGGAGTTGTAATAATATGTGAACGCTCCTTGATCACCACTGACGGTATCGAATTCCTTTGATAATACATTATTCATGACACTATCAAGTAATTCAATATACTTATCTTTTCTTGCGAGAATCATCCCCGCATTTAGAAACTTTCTCTCATCCAAATCATATCCCTGATAATCTTGGTAATTCTCCCACGTAGATTTCATCTCTTGTGTGGGCCACGTGTTCTTCTCATGACCGAATATGATGTGATTATCCAAATCGAACATATCCACCAAACGATCAACAGGTCCTAAACAAACAACATCGTTAGTATCACATGAAATAATATAATCAGTATCCATCTCCCGTAACTTCTCCCTCCACAAATCAATTCTGTATGTTATGAATTCGGTCTGACTTTGTATTTGATGTTCAAGACCCTTACCAAACATTCTCCACTGTTGTGATTCTAATTGGTGATTCTTACCTCTATTAAAGTGGTGATGAAATATCTCCTTATCAGGATTAAACTTCTTAAATGATTTACATAGTGGACTATTCATTACCTCATGATTTTCATCCGAATGAGAAAATGTAACCACCGCTAAACTTATCTTCATAATTTTATATTAATGCCATTCAGTAACTTCACACCCTTCAGATCTTATCTCGTTCATTAAGAAGTTTGCTTTGTTTCTGTAAAGTTTATGATTTATACCGTGCCACTCTATCCAAATATGTTTGATGTTTTGAGGCCAACCTCTAAATAACATATCCTCAATGACTTGATACTCGGACCACTCAATATCCATTTTAATGTATATTTCTTGGTGGGGTTTAAATGTCTTAACGAATTCGTAAAAATCTATAGTGTCAACTTCGATCGATGAGTGGTAATCATGATACTCTTTATCTCCATTAGTTTCTTCTAATAAACTACCTTGACTTGTACCATCATCTCCGTATTGTTTAAAGACACTTCTTCCATTTCTAATCCACACCGCCTTAGGATGTGAGGTCACATCAAAACCAAACTGTTCTATACATTTTACAGGATGTAATAAACTGTTGGGTTCAAACGTATGTACCTCCCAACCACCATCAATGGGTAGTATTGTATTTACAAAACTATGAAGTCCTTGACACCCATGAGTACCTAAATCGAGGAAGACTTTCTTCTTTACATAATCGGTACTAAATATGTTAAAGTATTCTCTCCACGTACAATGTATTAAAGTGTAATCTTCTTTAGATTTTAAATAAGTAAGGTCTAATACCTTCTCATCACTACCTATGAAACCATCATTTAAACATTCATCAACAGTTTCTTTAAATGTTGTAACAAACTTATCTAACCTTTCTTTTGGGACGAAGAAACACGTTCCTTGGATATGTCGTATTTGTGACATTGAGTGGAACTCTCTATCCTTATCTTCAATATTAAAATCTTTACTGTGACTAAAGAATACTATTTTGTCACCATGATCATTTAGTTTATTTTGATCGGGCCAAACCGTACCAACATACTCACTAATATCGTTTCTTAAACCACCCGCATCGGCCCATATGAAATAGTCCGAATCGAAGTATCCGTTATCCTTTGCGTCTTTAAGGAAACTTAACTTGTTAAACATGATAACATTGTAAAGTGGTTGAGTCATTTCAGGTACATCATGATGTACCTTACTCCTAAACTCTTCTGAGGACATAAGTTGAGTTAATTTATCATTATACTCAACATAATATTCTAACTCTTCTAACGGTCTAACGATTATTTTGGTTCTACTTAGTTGGGGATCGAATTCTTCCCTCATTTTTCTTATTTCTTCATAGAACTTTTCTTCTGTATAGATAACAAAGTCAGAATCTAATGAAAGGGTATTTTTCATCCACCACAAATAGGTGTTGTAGGATAAAGTAAAATTATCCCAATTATCTCGTCCAATATCATATAATGCCATTACTATTACTGACTTTCTCATAACCACTCCCATGTAAATTTTTGTCCTTTATGATATAACGTACACACGTCATTAGGTACGAAAAAATTATTGTGTTCATCCATCATAGATGACACCTTAAACCCATCCGACGCCAAGGAAGTTGGTACGAAACCTTCTGAGTAACCGTAATACCCTTCATTGTGTAATTCCATCAGGTGTTCCATTGCTTGTTTGGAATACCTTACCACAGGGTAAAAAGACCCTATATGTTTTTCTGTAGACTTAAAGTTATCACCGGGGCCGGGACAATGACCCAACCAATAACCCCTTGAACCTTCCATTCTACCATTGATTACGGAGATGTTGTCAAAACCTTCATAATCTTCCTTTTTAAATGCTTGGATAACGATAAAATCATCGTCAATATCAGAATAGTTGTTAAGTAATGATTTTAGTGAACCATCAAACTTAACATCATCATCAAAGAACCAATAATATTCGAAATTAGGGTTCTTCAAATAGAAGGTTAACATCCTAAAATGCGCGTAAAAGTATTTTGGGTTTTGATGTGACCCCCAAAAATGATTTACGTGTATCGGTTTATCAAAACCGTATTTCTTGAAGTCATCGTCATTATATAAACACACATTAGGACCTCCATACTTCTCCGAAACAAATTCCTCATCATAACCATGATGATCATCAAACAACACATAGAAATTAGGAAACCCTTCTTCATGAAAAGACCTAATCGTATTGTGACCATCAGTGTTTGTTGCGGGATCTAATGTTCTATGATAGGAACATATTGCCACCGCAGTATTATCTAAATTACCTGTGGACATCTTGTTCAAATTCAATACTATATTTTTTATTTATTAAATCGTGCCATTCAGGTACCCTATTAAATTGATGGGCAATTTTAAATGGTGTTCCCGTTGAAGTACAAACCGTACTACCAATCATTTGGGGGATACCATACTTAAGATTGTTTTTAAAACCCCACTTAGTAAAGAATTCCGTAGGTCCTGAAACTGCACTATGTTGAACCCACCCTTCATCTAAATTGAATAGTTTAAAATTAGGGATTTCATTTCTTGAAATCATAACATTAAATGCCGCTTGATCCTTGATATTATGGTCATCAGAACCCTCCTCACACAATTCAAACATTCTCTCGTAAACGGGAATCAAACCATCTCTCGTTCCTCCGATAACACCCGAATTGGCAATTTCCTTACCGACACAATCTTCTCTATATTGAGGGAATATCTTATTAATGTTATCCATGTTCCATGGTTCTTGATTAATGTCAACACCTTCACCACCCGCAAAAACATTGTAGTTATCTAAATCCATTAATTCAAATGGATTTCCTTGGAATGCAACGTCAAAAACATCAGTAATCATGAATAGATCAATGTCCGTTGATTTAAGGAAATTTAAAGTATGTTCTAATCTTTTATGATTGAAGAACCATTCATCCTCAATCGTTACTAAGTGTGAGATAATCCCTAAATCACTACACACATCCAAATCATCCTGTGTTCCATTTGCTAATAGTAGAACAACCTCACCCTCGGGACAAGACTGTTTGAAACTCTTAGACCATAATGTTACTTTTTGTATATTACTCTTTAAGTTATTTGCAACACCTAATAATCCTTTTTTCATAATGTACCTTCTATTTTATTTAACCACCCCTCACTTTCAGAATGTGGCCATACTACCCATTTATAAGGTTTAGATTCAACACTAAACTCTCTCCAAATTTTAACCCAATCATCGGGGGTTGTCAAGTAACCTCTAATTTCAGAAGGACTCATGTCTTTCCTATTAATTGAGTTACCTTGTTCATCTTCGAAGATGACCGCCCAAAAATTATAATCTTTATCTTTATCAAAGTTAGATCTATGAACATCAATACAGTGTTTGAATATTTTTAAGAACGAATCCTCAAACTCTTCACCATAAAGTGGTGGGTTAGGTGCAATATTATTGTCTAATGTGAATTTTTGCACCGCACGTTTCTTAAATGAAATTCCCGCGTATCGTTCGTAGTCTTCTAACGTTCGTTCGGTTCCAAAGTCATAGATACCAAAATCAATGTCTTTCTCTAAACCGTCCATTTCAAACAGTTTTCTATTCCTTAAATGTGACTCACTGTTTTTATTTCCCCATGATTTGTCATCATCCCATTGTTTAGTTCTACCTCTCCTTGTGTATTCATGCCATGCAATTATTTTATGTGGGTGAAATAAGTCATATCCATGGGTGTATGCCCTAACGGCAATACTAATCTCTTCACCATGGAAGTAGTAATTGGGGTCGTGGGGTACTTCCTCAACAAATGAACCGAGACTAAATGCGAAATGTGCTGAGTAGAATCTTGCGGGGAGGGGTTCTGTTAGTTCCTCCCAATTGGGTATGGTTGCAGGTAAGAAGAATACCGCACCTTCAGGAATGAACCTATCAAAATTCATTAACCACGGTACTTGAGTCCTACCTTCAGGATCATTCTGTGGATCATAAGATGAGATATACGATGTAAGTAAAGGTTTCTTATGTCCTTTCTCAATTAACCCATTTAACATTGAAATCAATTCCGTGTCCCAATTATCTATGAATCTATGGTGAGAATCTAATTGTAGTGTGTACTGTTCACCACCATATTCTTGTTGTAGCGTATTTCTCGCCCAACACGCTCCCTTAGATTCGGTATAGTTCACATCTACAATCCTAAATCTTGGGTCGTCTTTATATTCGTCAAGGTTGTCCCACTCATCATCTTTTGAATGTTGCCAACAGATACCAAAAACTAAGTTTTCGGGTTTCTCTGCTTTATCTATACAATCTTTAAGTGTGTTGAGTAATTCGGGGTCTCTATAAGATGCAATCTGTATAAAGATTTTTCCATTTTCTTCCATATTAGTAATTACCTATTTTTAGAGAATATAAAGAAAAAACTCATTTTTATAAAGAGATAATGGTGGTTGACTTACAGTTTTTTTTTCTGTATATTTTAATTATGTCAGTACACGAATCTTACGACGCACCTAAAAAAGTTCTCGAGCATACAGATATCATTATCGACGCTCTTAGAGAAAGTTTTTTCTTTGAGGATTATAACATCGGAGAAGAGTATGCGAGAAAAACATTTATTGGGTTGATAACTGAGATATACACCTCTAACCCCTCTCTTGACCAACCTTTCTTTTGGAAAGAGGATGAGTTTGAAGTTATCCTACAAAAAATCATTACAGGGTCCATTATGTACCAATTAAAAGAAGAGGGTATAATGGATTCATATGAGGACGAGAATACTGAAGAGACGTTCTTCTTAACGTCAAAAGGAAAACAATTAAAAAATAACTTAACTAAATAATCATTCGTATGTTATATGATTTTGATGATCTGTTGATTGAACCTGCACCAATCACATCTATTCGTTCACGCAAACAGGTTAACCCATATTATGGAGATAAGTTACCTCTAATGACGGCACCCATGGATACTGTTGTTGATGGTAAAAACCATCATTACTTTACAGATTTGGGAATAACGGTGGTTTTACCCCGCATTAATGAACTTGATGGTTCTCACGTAAGTTATGATCATTTCTTATCATATAGTCTTACAGATTTTGATCGTCTATTCTTGTTAGATACTATTGAAATACCTGAGGGTAAACAGGTCCATGCATTGATCGATATTGCGAATGGTCACATGGGTGATCTTTTAAAATCAACAAAAGAAGCCAAACTTAAGTATGGTAATTCATTGGTATTGATGGTGGGTAATATTGCAAACCCCGACACGTTTTATCAATACGCACTTACCGATGTGGATTACGTGAGGATTGGTATTGGGAATGGCGGGGGTTGTCTAACAACAGTCCAAACAGGTGTTGGGTACCCAATGGCATCACTTATTTATGAATGTAATAAATTAAAAGAAAGGAACACACACATCAAAACTAAGATTGTTGCCGATGGTGGGTTTAAAAAATACGCGGATGTTGTCAAGGCACTCGCTTTAGGTGCTGACTATGTAATGTTAGGTTCTATTTTTAACAAGGCGTTGGAAAGTTGTGGTGAGACCACGAGAGAGGCATCACTTGTTAATAATAACACTCTTGAGGATGGTTACTTATATGTGGATCAATATAGTGAATTCGCCAAAGAGTGTTTTGATGCGGATATTCCACTATATAAAATGTTCAGGGGTATGAGTACTAAAGAAGTACAACAATCTTGGGGTAAAGAGGAAATAAAAACTTCAGAGGGTGTGGTGAGAAAACATAGAGTTGAGTACACTCTTGGTGGTTGGGTTGAAAACTTTACTTCATACCTTAAATCCGCAATGAGTTACACAGATAAAAAAGAACTCCCCCATTTTATTGGAGGAGTTCGAACCAATGTAATAAGTCAAAACTCTTTTAAGAGGTTTGATAAGTAATTAACCAATATTAAAACCTTTGTCATCTGCGGTAAAATCTTTGTCACGATGCATACCGTCTTTGATGTAAGAACGAATTAATTTAGAAACAGTCATGTTCTTCTTATCTGCCACTTTTTCAATCTCTTTGAAATATGCAGGTACTATCCTAAACGACAACATTTGAATTAGTTGTTGATTCTTAGGTTTGTCTGAACCCGTTGGTTTAGTGTTCTTTTCTTCTTTTGATTTTTTAGACGCCATAATCGTTCTGTTTTCTATATAAATATTTGTTATTCTCGGTTTTTTTTCTTATATTATTATAAATTATAAATACATGGAAAATACAGATAGAAAAGACGTTGTAAAAGAAGTTGAGGAGAATTATCCCGAAACAACAAAAATGTTTAAAGAGATTATGGCAGAACAATATGAACTATTCTGTCTGAAACAATCGAATTACGGTCCTGATAATATCTCTTTAGGAACTTCATTAGAGAAGAAAGAAGATCGTAAAATGTCCCAAATGGGTTTATGGTTTAGGATGAATGACAAAATCCAAAGACTAAAACAACTCGTTTTACTCGGTAACAAGGACAACGTAGGGGAATCTGTAAAGGACACCTATCAAGACTTATCCGTCTATGGTATCATTTGTCAGATTGTTGCTGAGGGAAAATGGGGTAAGTAGTCATATTATTCCCTCCTACTGAGATATTTATAATAAAACGAGAGAATTATGGCAATTAACGTAGACATTAACCACCCATCATTTGTACAACTAATCGAAAAGATCAATAATAAAGTGATCAGTAATATCGATGTAACTAAGTACTTTAATCTTGCGGAAGACAAGAAAAGAGGTATGTCTTATCTGGCCCTTAAGTTGGTAAATAACTCTGTAGGTAGTAAGATTAAGATGACTGAGAACGAACTATTAAGTTTGGTGACAATTCTTTGGAAAAAGAACGAGGAGATTGAGAATTATGAGTTGGCGGCGATATTCAAAAATATCATGGAGAATTTCAACACTATCTATAGTTCAGTAAAACCCGCTAAGAGAGTAAGGAAGATAAACGTTAAGTAATATCCTCCCATTCAATATCTTTTATTAGTTCACAGAATATCATAGTCCCCTGTGCTCTAACTCTAAAAACATAATCAACACCTAACCATTCTTTAATTAGGTTACTGTTTTTGATTATCCTTTCATCATATTCTGCATGAATGATGTACAGTTTTCCATTGATTTCTTGTATGGGTCTTCTATATGATAGATATCTTGGCATTAATATACTCTGAAATTCATCCAATCGATACCCTTTACGTCTTGATTGGGGAATTTAAATGACCAATGGTGTTCCCCTACATAAATGTTTTTTGTGAATCCACTCGGTATTAACGCCCCACCCTCAGAGTATTGAGGTTCATTATCGAAATGTATTATGATTTTAACTGTGACCTCCTCAAAAATTTTAGATAAGTCTCTTTCAAATCTCTCTAACTCTTTCCACGGCCCCCTATTAAGTCCCTCATGTTGTAAAGCACAGTTTAAGTAATTAAATGTTTCTTTAAGGGTTTCTTTATCGAAACAATTAAAATCCGCGGCGGGAGCCATATGTCCCTTATCCCAAACATTATTTTTATAATCATCATTGTCTGATGTATTCCATCCGTCGGGAATCCAAAAATCCATACCACTTCTACTCACGTCACCATCAGAACATAGTACTTTGTAGGTTACTTGGAGTGGTTGTTCGTAATCTTCTGAATATATTACAGAATATAACTTACCTTCATAAGTTCTAAGACGATTTTGAGCCGACAAAGGAAACGACAGTATTAATAGAAATAGTGTCGTTAATTTGATTAATTTTTTCATTTTAATATTAGTTTAAGTATGTTTTTTACTGTTTTACCATCCACATTTAATGTATGGTACGGTAGATTATTATCTCTAAGAGAGTCCTCAATAACGTTATCTAATTCAACGGACTCCTCCAAATTTTGGTACCTCTCAGAATTGTTGTGGTTACCTTTTGATCTTTTAAGAACGATATTGATGTTATCATATCTGTTATAAATATCTAAAACCAATTTATCAAATTGTTCCCCATAAAGGGTTGCGGGGTACTCATTCGATTTGTAGAAGGATTTGTAGGTGAGTGATAATAATATGGGGGAATCTAATATTATGTAATCAACTTTACCATACGATTTAACAATCCCCCGATGTTGATTAGCTAAGACGAATAGTTGATCCCTAATTGCTGAGTGATTCTCATCCCACGCAAGTAGTTTAGGGAATTCATAGGGATTGTCACAAGTTATATGTTTTTTTTTCAGTTTGTAAGTAAGTCCTGATGCAATAGACGACTTACCTATCCCCGGACCACCAAATAAATTTATAATCTTCGTCATTTCCATTCCAATTGGTAATAGAATATACCGAAAAAATAACCGATAATCAATGTTTTACGTTTCATTTAACTATAAACACAGAAAATTTTGAGATTTGAATGACTAACTCTCCAATGTGGGGTATTTATTAATATATTAATTTATGGATACACATACGTTAGAAATGGTAGGAGTAATAATTGTGGCCGTTATCACTGCGATAATTGGACCGTCGATCGTAGAATATGTAAAAATACGTTTGAGAAACAAACATAAAATTGACCCAATAAGGGAAGAAATCACTCACAGTACGATTGTTCATAAAGAAATTGAGGATATTCGTGAAGAATTCAAAGCGGACAGGTCTTGGATCACAATGTATCATAATGGGGGTAACTTTCTAACTCAAGACAAATCAATGAAAAAGTTTACAATGATGTATGAAAATTGTAAACCATCGATCACACCTATAGCACACACCTTTACCAATCTACCCGTGTCACTTTATACGAGAGCAACCGAAGAAATCCTAACCAATAAACACATTTATATTTCAGATTATAACGATCCCAAAATTCCAACTTTTGGATTGAGGGGTGCGTCTGAGTCTTCAGGTGCAAAATCAACGTATAGTGTTGGGTTATTCGATATTAAAACTGACAACTGTATTGGTATTTTAGGTATAGATTACAATACAAGGAAAAAGAAATTAAATGAGGACCAACTACATCTTCTTAATGAAAAGGTACAGAGAGTGGCTGGTTTCCTATCAAACTATTTACATAGTAAATAATATTTATATAATATGAAGAAGATCATTTTTACAGAAACCCAAATGAAGAAAATCCTTGATAACGTTATTGAGGAACAATTACTAACTGAACAAACTGCTGAATTGAACGCAAAGAAAGCAATACAGTGTTTTCTAAATAAGGTTGTTGGTAGTAATTTGGAGGTTGATGGGTTACATGGTGATGCAACGTCAGAAGCAATTGCAAAATTCCAAAGAACTAAAAAAGGTTTAGATATGGATGGTGTTTGGGGTTATTCAACGGGTTCTTCATTAAATGATAAGGAAAAACAAATTATGAAATCATGTAAATCCGAACATGGGGACCTTATCGATAAATTTCTAATTTGGATTGGGTTAGGTTAAAGATTTCTTGTGTGTTTATCGAACACCTCCGCCACCTGATTAAAACAACTTCCATCATAACATTCAGAGTATCCTCCGAAATTCTTTAATTCGGGTCTATAGTTTTTGACACTATTTTTCTTTTTTAATTCTTGGTGAATCTTCTTTTCTATTTTTTCTGCATCGGGAGTATCAATCCTTCTTAATATTGTTTCAACAGTGTACCCCTCATATCCATGAGCGTTAGAAAATCTTCTCATTATGAATTTCTTAGTCGTTATACCAATCTTAATGAATGTAATTCCCGTTTTCTGTTCTTTTATTAATATAAAATAAAGTGATTTTGGTAAGTTACTTAATTTCTTGTCTTTTCGTTTTTTACTTGTTTTTAATTTTTTCTGAACGTATTGGGTTGCCTTATCGATGGATGAAAATTCTTTAATATCGCGATAAGGATTTGGTATATATTTTTTGTATCTCGCAACATAAAGGAGTTTACCACTATCGACCCTATACTTAGTCTTCCCTCGAGAAACGATCTCGTAAATTGTGTAGTATCCCTTTTTAAATAATATTTTTTCCATTCGTATTTGGTTATATCCTAATTAATACATACTTTTGTTCGTATAAATTTTCAATATTATGAAGAAAATGAAAAAATGTAGTGGTTGTCAAACTGAAAAATCACTTAAGGAATTCTACAAAAACAAGAGAATGAATGACGGTCATAGTATATACTGTGTCTCTTGTACAAAAGAGAATTCTAAGAAGTACCACCAAAGAAAGAAAAACAAACTCAAGATCACCCATAATGAGGAGGTGGTGAAAAACATGGTTCTCAACAATTTAATGACTGAGAACGGCAATCCAAATGCAGAAATAATCATGAAGATGATGATTATTGAACGTACTTTAAGAACTGCATTGGATGAAATTGAGAGTATCAAAGTTAGTTTATCGTCTCAGGTAACTACAACAATAAGTTAATTCCACATATTTATATAAGAAACCAAGTTTTCTTATATCATGGAATTAAAAAACGTCATATTTGATATGTTGGTTGAGGAGGTTCGTAATAAGAAACTCCTCAACTCTCTTTTAGACAAGTGGAAAGGTGAAAACCCCGAGATAACACCACAAAACGTGGAGTACATAATGACTCGTTTTATGGGTGGTGTTGATGATGAGGGTAATAGTTTGGCCGCAATTAAGGACAAATTAAACCCTAAAAAACCCCAAGTCATCGCATTCTTACAAAGGTTCGACGGTGAATACGGAACTGAAAAGTTCGAACCTAATAATTTAAAAAATATTGCATCATATAGCTACTCTCAAATCAAGAGTCTTTTTTTAGATTTTGAAATTGATTTAGAAGAGAGAGTAGAAGAGGAAGATCCGTTCTTTGAGAAGGCAGGTGTTTCCGAAGAGGAAAAAATTGCCGCATCACGAGATATGTGGATGGGTAATAAACACTTAGTATATGATAATGGAAATGGTTTCAGAATATACAAACCCCGTAATCAAAAAGATAGTATATCTTTTGGTTATTGGCAGGAAAGTATGATGAAAAACTCAGGAAGGTCAGGTAATAGATGGTGTATTACTTGGGAGGGATCAAGAAACATGTGGAGAACCTATCGTTCAGAAGGTAGAACATACTATTTCATTATTGACGAGACTAAAGACGAATCTGATATACACTTCTTAGGTGTCCTCCAACCGAAAGAAAATGTTAACCAAACATATCCGTTTAAATTAACAAACCTAAACAATACGGGGGGTGATAAAGACGTTAGAATGGTTGATGATGATTTCAACACATGTATAACTTGTATCTACCCACAATTAAGAGAATCTGAAGCTCAGGAAGTTTTAGAAAGGGTACCGTTCAACCCCGAAAAAGAAATGAACGTATCTAAAGATGAGGCATCAAGAGTCTCTGAAAGAGAAGGTGATCAGTACGAGTTTAGAAGAGTCAATAGGAATCTTAAACTTAGATATATCACCAACGGTGGAGTACTAAGAAAGATAAGATCTTTTGAATCAATGGATGAGAATCTTATTAGGGCGTACTTCGAACAAATTACCCTAAATAACGTGGATGATATGTTCCAATCATATGAGACCTTCAAATATATTATCAATAAAGGTGGTATAAGAAGAGCATTGCAAGATAAGATGTTTAGGGTCGCGGATGAAGGTGGTATTGATCCAAAACGTTTTGGTATTGGTAGTATCTACACTAAACTTATTGAATCTTCATTTAAAACTGTTTTCCTTTCAAAACAAGATCCCGACATAAAGATCATGGAGAATAAAGAAAATGAATTTGTGGGGATTTTAAATGCTGCGAGAGGTCAGTGGGTTGAGTTGAATGGTATTAAGTATGGTCCCGAATATAAAGAACTTTCAACCGAATACGGTGTCTTCGATTTTGACGGTAAATTACAAAAACAAGAACCTCAACAGGAACCTGAAATGGACCAAGAGGATGGTGAGGTTGAAAACCTACAGGAACAGATGGACGAACAAAAAACATATGTGGTCCAAACCTATTCTAAAACTAATAGTGAGGACGATGACACCAACTTCTATGTGGTTGATGATATTACAGATGGGACCGCAGATGTCACAATATTATCACACAAGACATGGTTATCTATAGGTAAACCCTCATTTATACCTGTTGATTCCGATGAATACGATTTTGATAATCCTTACGGGGATATCGACACTCAGGTACAAAAACCAATGAATGAAAAAGGAGGTATTTAAACCTCCTTTTTTTATGTTCCTAATTGTTCCTGAACTTTTTCCCAATACTGTAGTGTTTTGGGATTTGTCGGTCCTTTAGACCCCCCATTCCAACTACGGGCAATAGATTCAAAATCAGAATCATTATGGTGAAATTCTTTCCATATCATAAACATCTCAATGGATTTATTTCTATCCCACCTATCTTTCAATTTATATCTATGATCTGTCCCTTTAAGTTTAAGAATCCTATTAACCTCCCTAACCATGATCGGTCTTATTTGTAAAACACCCACTGATGGTTCTGATAGGTGTCTATCACCCACCGCAGAATCGTTACCTCGCGATTCTACCATTATTAATGCATTGACAAGTACATCTACGTTAGGTAATTCTTCTTCAAGAACCTTTATGGGTTTAGGTTCTATTTGAATCGGTTGTAACTCCAATTCGTTAATTTTTTTAACCACGTTTAATGATTCATTATCACCTCCGTGACTACTAATTGTTAGCGATGTAAACAATGCCGCACTTGACATAATTAACACCATTTTTCTTTTTTGGTTCTTCATAATACTTTGGTTTAGGTCTGTTAATTTTAACAGTTAACCTCGTTGTTATGGTTCAAATATATAAAACAATTTTTAATATCACAAAAAATATTTTATATTTGTCCTTAGATTAATATTTATATTAAAAACGACATTTATGAAAAAGATCGTACTCACAACAGAACAATTAGATAAAGTAACGGAATACGTTAAAAACGAAGGACAACCTTCTGAGATGAATGAGGCCATTGACGACAATAGATATGAAATGAATTGTAAAATTGATTTCAACTATGGTGGTTTGAAATTCAAGGGTAATGAAATAGAAGACATCTCAAAACCTGAAATAAGGGTAACATATTTAATTGATGTTGAGCACCGTAGTTGGGGTATTAAAGGCATTTCTTTATACGATATACAAGGTCCTGAGGAAATTGAATTAGAAATAGACTATTACCCTGAAGGCGATGAAATGTCAGATTACGTTACGGAAACCATTACAGTTAAGTTACCATGGGACGGAATCGATGCCGATAAAGACGATAGTGCATCATTTATCGGTTTGGATGAGGATATTGAAATTGATTTAGAGAACGATTCGGAAGGTAATATTATAGTTACCGGAATGAGTGTTATAGAATACTCTATTTAAGTCCTTTTAATTTCTTATCATGTAGTTTGAATCTATTTGGATTCGCCATGATCTCCGCTTTAGAGAAGAGTCTCTTTTTTCTTGTCCTCGCAAGTGATCTCTTACCTTCATCCATATCATATTCGTCGGATTCGGGAGACGCATCACTTACTTTGTGGTAGTCAAGATCACTTTCATATAGAGACTTTGTTAATCTCCTCATTTGTTCTTCAGTAACAACTATTTTTCTCATACCATATAAATATCCATTAAAATATAAACCCTCCGATATAGTAATATTATATGATACTTTAATACTAAGTTAAAAATCAATTACTCTTTACATTTCAATTATTTCTTCGTATTTATTGGTATAATCAATTAGTTATGAAAACAATTTTAATTATTTTATTGCTATTGGCAATTGGAGCGGGAGTAATCGTTTACCTTATTAAGAAAGGTAAAATCAAAGATGAGGACAATGATTTTATTCCTGACGTGGTAGAAGATAAAGTCGAGGACATCAAGGAAACTGTAAAGGATGTGAAGGAGACTGTCGAAAAAACCACTAAAGAAGTGAAGCGTAGAGTTAAGAGAGTCAAAGAAGAATTAGAAGACGTTAAATCTGCAGCTAAAAACCTTACTGAACAGACAGGTGATGTTGTCGAAGCAGTAAAAGGTACGAGTAGAAGAGGTAGAAAACCGAAGAAAAAGTAACTTAGGTTTTTTTAACTAAACGTATAGAAAAGTGCGATCATTAATTTGGTCGCACTTTTTTTGTTGCACACATAACATTTTGTTATCTGATGTCTATTTATATAGTATAAATAATAGATGGCAATGTTAGAAGATATTTTTAAGACTGAGGAATTCAAATCTTTGAATTGGAAACAGAGATTATGGGTGAGAGTTAAAGTTGCTTTCTTTGGATTAATTGAGATGATGTAATGAAAGACTTATTAAACAGTATCACAGATACGAGAATGGTATACCTTTTAATGTCGGTTGTTTTATTGACGGGTTATATGTTTAACTTATGGGAGATAGTAATTTTTGTGGCTTTTATGTTAAACATAGGAGTTTGGACGGGATTTTGTCCATCAAAATGGTTTTTTGCTAAGTGTGGATTCAAAAAATCAGAACTATAAATGAAATCTTTGAGTGGTATATCATTAAACGCCAAAATATCATTGGGCGTTGCGGGGGTTATTATGTTAACCTTCTTTACCGTGCAAACCTGTATCGTTTTTGGGTTATGTGAACCATCCTTATTTCTTGCGAAGTTTGGGTGGGGATGTGTTGTATTCTTTATGCCTCCATTCTTTAAAGTGGTGGCTGAGTTTATTAATAACATAAAGATTAGGGAGGACAAGGTAAATGCCCAATTAAGTGGCATTAGTCAGTCGAATCTTGTTGTTACACTAACAATGGATGGGTACATTATTAAAGCAAATGA
>Ga0181590_10001088_pt1 | contig 22976 bp, 19 predicted proteins | sample 071ome_34_FD_132446 | JGI IMG/M metagenome (GOLD analysis project Ga0181590, IMG submission 132446) | Coastal salt marsh microbial communities from the Groves Creek Marsh, Skidaway Island, Georgia - 071411BT metaG (megahit assembly) | ecosystem: Environmental > Aquatic > Marine > Intertidal...
GGTGTTTCCTGTTGTTATCGTGAAAGGCGGCTGCATTTGCAGCCGCGTATTGGTTATGCTGAAAGCAATTGAAGATCATCCGCGTGATGCTTTAGATATACATGGATATCGTTAAAGCTCGGATTCTGGTTGAGTTCTAGGCTTAGATGCAGTTTGCGAATAATATCGCTTGCGGAAATAAGACCCTTAATACTCGCGCGATCGGATTGGACGACAAGGCAATGTTGCTCCTGCGAGTGGCGCAGTATGGATATGACATCCGCTACATTTGACTTGAGTAGGTCGGTATATTCGATGGCTTTAAGTGCGTGTCGAGGTTGCATAAAATCGCGGACGAGCAGGTCGTCTCTTTTCGATTGTTTCGTCACTCTACCTTGAATCGCTTGCTCGCTTAACCCATCCGCCGTAATGATGCCGAGGAATGTCTCGCTCTCATCTACGACGATTTTCATTTTTACATGGGTTTTGATCATTAGCTCGTGAGCGAACAGCGCGCCAGCGTTTTGCTCGATGAATAGGGGTTGTACCTGGTCAAAGTCTGTGAATATGTGTTTCGCACTCGAATAAATTCGAACTTGGGTATCCCTAATGGGCTGAATTAACGCAGACATATGCTCTGCGCTAACCAAATGCAGATGTTTGTTCATGTGTTTCACCTAAATTTGAAGAAAGAAAAAAGGATCAAATGTTAGATGAAGTGAGGTGGCGAGCGATTTCTCTGAAGTGATGGACGACGATGGGTGTGGCCCAAGTAGGCCGCAGATGAACGGATGCTAGAGTTGGCAAAAAGGGAGCGGGTGCTTTTTAACAGATGACTATCATGGTCATCTTCTTCTATATCGGCTTGTAGCGGGGCCTCCTCCGATTTATCCCCTAGCAGACCGTATAATTGATCGCACAGGCATTGATGATCTTGATCAAGAGGAAGTGTCCCTTCCGCTGTGGCTTCATGCACATTGGCATTCGCCGATGACATGAAAAATAGAAAAGCGAGCAGCAGCATACACACCAACGTCGAGTATTGGCGAGGCGAGGGCAGTGATCTAGCACTGTTGAATGGGGCTGCTTTAATGGAGCTCATGATGCTCTCCGTACGACTCCCTCTATTTTATGAACATCCGGGTTCAGGTGTAAATCCCGAACCGGCACATTTATGTTGATTTAGGTGAAACCTCAAACAATGCTAGCCCTGTGCCAACTCTTCCATGTAGGCATCTAGGATCAGGTTGTGAGAGGCGCCCTTCCGAGTGATGGTCGAGAAATGGGTCACATAGCCCCGGCTATGTTCACCGATGGCGCGCATCTTATCTTGCGACACCCAGCGCTCTGCAAAATGGGTTGGTAGGAAGCCTAAAAACCGACCCGTCAGCAATAGGAAGGCGATCCCCTCGCGGTCGGTACTGGTGGCGGTTGCCTTGAGTACTTTTTGTTGTTGCTTAATTTCAGCTGGTTGAGGGTAATTGGGTACCACCGCGTCATACTGAGATAAGGCTTGATCGCTCAGAGTGTCGAGCTCTTGATCAAAAAGAGGGTGCAGTTCAGAGCAGTAAAGCAGAGACTTTTCTTTATATAGAGGGCTGTAGTTTAAGCCCGGTAAGCTGCGTAAGTCTGGAACAACCCCCACTTGTAGCTGGCCATCCAATACAGCGGTTTCGATGTCATTAGGGGGCATCATACGAATATTAATGATGACCTCGGGGGCGCGGTGCTTAAGGCCGCTCAGAGCCTTTGTGATCTTCATGTGAGGTATGGTGACTAGGTTATCGGTAATGCCGATGTTTAGCTCCCCAACCAGCTCTGTATTGATGGCGTTGATTTGGGCTCTGAACGCCTCCAGGCTGCCAAGAAGCTGTAATGTCGCTTGGTATACGTGCTGCCCCTGTTCTGTGACAGAAAACCCGCTTCGCCCCCTAAGGCAGACCTTCATATTGAGCAGCGACTCAAGCTCGCTAATGGCTAAGCTAATGGCGGGGCGTGTGATATTCAGTTCGACCTCCGCCGCAGCAAAACCACCGGCTTCGACGACGGTCTTAAAGATTCTCAGGAGCCTGATGTGGGCATCCCCGAGCTGCCTTGGAAGGAGGTTCTTATTACTTTTGGCCATGACTTATCACTATTTAAGGGTTTTCGAGTTTGTAAGCGCTTACATCTTACTGGGTGACTCTTGGGCTCCGACTAGGGCTATTTTGGATGCCAATTTAAGTTAAGTAAATACTTAACTTAAATTTATAAATTATGGATTTATTAACCTAACATCCCGTTAAATAATAGCTATAACTTTATAACAACAGAGATTCCCCAGACGGGGCCTCCACACTGTGGATGGATGAGGTGAGTATGAGCGATAAATTTGCCGGCTTAAGCCCAGAACAACTCGATGCCCATTGGATGGCATTTACCGGTAATCGTCAGTTTAAGAAAGACCCTCGCATGATTGTGAGTGCAGAAGGTCGTTACTACACAGACGCGGAAGGTCGTAAAATTTTTGATGGTTTGTCTGGTCTATGGACCTGTGGTGCGGGTCATAGTCACCCAGCCATTAACGAAGCCGTTGCCAATCAAGTTAAAGAATTGGATTACTCACCGGCTTTCCAATTTGGTCACCCGAAGGCGTTCCAATTGGCAAACAAAGTGGTTGAGTTGATGCCAGAGGGTCTGAATCGTGTCTTCTTCACGGGTTCGGGCTCTGAATCGGTTGAAACGGCATTGAAAATTGCCCGTGGTTACTGGCGTAAGAAGGGTCACCCAGAAAAGACTCGCTTCATCGGTCGTGCAAAAGGTTATCACGGTGTGAACTGGGGTGGCATCAGTGTGGGCGGTATTGCTCCGAACCGTGCGCTGTACGGTCAGGGTATTGAAGCGGCGCATTTGCCTCATACCATGCTACCTGAAAATGCTTTTTCCAAAGGTATGCCTAACGAGGGTGAACACCTAGCAAATGAATTGGAAGCGATGGTTGCAACCTATGACGCGTCAACCATTGCAGCCGTGATCGTTGAGCCGGTTGCAGGTTCTGCTGGTGTGATTCCACCACCAAAAGGTTACTTGAAACGTCTTCGTGAAATTTGTACTAAACACAACATCTTGTTGATTTTTGATGAGGTAATTACTGCGTTTGGTCGTATGGGCTCCAATACGGGTGCAGAAGAATTTGGTGTGACCCCAGATATTATGACCACAGCTAAGCAGCTGACCAATGGTGTGATCCCGATGGGTGCGGTGATTTCTAAGCAAGAAATTTACGACACATTCATGGAGCAAGGTGGACCAGAATATTTGCTAGAACTTCCACACGGTTATACCTATTCAGCGCACCCAGTGGCGTGTGCTGCTGGTCTAGCGTCTTTGGACATTCTAGAAAAAGAGCAATTGCCGCAGCGAGTTAAGAGCTTGGCGCCGCAATTTGAAGAAATGCTACACGGCCTAAAAGGCACGAAGCACATTGCAGATATTCGTAACTACGGTTTTGCCGGTGCGATGACGCTTGCAGCGAAAGACGGTCAACCACTGCTACGTCCTTATGAAGTGGCGATGAAAATGTGGGAGAAAGGTTTCTACGTTCGTTACGGTGGCGACACCATTCAATTGGGTCTTCCGTTCACTACTGAACTGGATGAAATCGATCGTCTTGTGAATGCATTGGGCGACTCTTTAAACGAAGTTGAATAAGTTTCGCAGTTAAATACTTTCAGGAGGCTGCTATAAAAAAAGTCACCTGAAAGTCGCTGCTTCGAAAATGTAAAAAGAATTCAAGAAATAGGAAGTGAATCATGACAACGATTGTTGGCCATCTAATCAACGGCGAAATCATTACTGATGCCGAGCGTACGCAAGATGTATTTAACCCTGCGACCGGTAAAGCTGAGAAGCAAGTAGCACTAGCATCTGCAAAGACCACTGAAGAAGCGATTGCAGCTGCTGAAGCGGCTTTCCCTGAGTGGAGAAATACGCCACCGATCAAACGTGCTCGTATCATGTTTCGTTTCAAAGAGCTTTTGGAAGCCAATGCTGACACCATTTGTAAATTGATTGGTGAAGAGCACGGTAAGATTTCTCATGACGCAGCAGGTGAATTGCAACGTGGTATCGAGAATGTTGAATTTGCATGTGGTGCTCCTGAACTATTAAAAGGTGAGCACAGCCGTAACGTTGGCCCTGGCATCGATTCTTGGAGTGAATTTCAGCCACTCGGTGTTGTAGCGGGTATTACGCCGTTTAACTTCCCTGCAATGGTGCCAATGTGGATGTTCCCTCTTGCATTGGTTTGCGGTAACACATTCGTATTGAAGCCGTCTGAGCGTGATCCATCCTCAACCATGTACATCGCTCAGCTTCTAAAAGAAGCGGGTCTACCTGATGGTGTGATGAACGTTGTGAACGGTGACAAAGAATCTGTTGATGTGTTGTTGAGCGATGAGCGTGTAAAAGCCGTTTCTTTCGTAGGTTCTACACCAATTGCTGAATACATTTACGCGACTGCCAGTGCAAATGGCAAGCGTTGTCAGGCGCTAGGTGGTGCAAAAAACCATGCGATCGTGATGCCTGATGCGGACATCGATAACGCAGTGAACCAACTACTAGGTGCGGCATTCGGTTCTTCAGGTGAGCGCTGTATGGCTCTTTCAGTTGCGGTAGCCGTTGGCGACGAAGCGGGTGATGCTTTGGTGGCTAAAATGTCTGAAGCCATGAAAGGCCTAACCGTTGGTGCGTACAGCAATACCTCTAATGACTTCGGTCCTGTTATTACTGCTGAACACAAAGCGAAAGTACAAGGCTTCATTTCTAGCGGTGAAGAACAAGGCGCGAAAGTGGTTGTTGATGGTCGTGATCCAGTGGTTGAAGGCTATGAAGACGGTTTCTTTGTAGGCGCAACCTTAATGGATAACGTAACTCCTGAAATGGACAGCTATAAAGCTGAAATTTTCGGCCCGGTTCTTCAAGTGGTACGTGTTAAAACAATGGAAGAGGCGATGAAGCTCATTAACGATCACGAATACGGTAACGGTACTTGTATCTTTACTCGTGACGGTGAAGCGGCTCGTTACTTCTCTGATCACATTCAAGTGGGCATGGTCGGTATCAACGTACCTTTACCTGTACCGGTTGCCTACCATAGCTTTGGTGGTTGGAAGCGCTCTTTATTCGGTGATCTACATGCGTACGGTCCTGATGGCGTTCGTTTCTATACTAAGCGTAAAACCATCACTCAACGCTGGCCTTCTAGCGGCGTTCGTGAAGGCGTATCAATGTCATTCCCTTCTTAATTTGGAATGATGAGCAGGGGCATTAGCCCCTGACGAACACCCACCCTAGGTGTTAGATCGAAGTCCGTTGTCTCGATCGAATGAATTTATCGGCTCGCCGGTAAATGACAGGCGTGTATTGGTTGCGCGCCTTTGGTAAATGACCTTTACCAATCAGTCGTTGTTGTAGTGAGCGGCCTTTGCTCACTTTAAAAAATGATAGGCGCGACTGCGAAAGTGGTCGTCTTTTCTCGAGTGTTGTAGCGAGATACGAGCTGTTTTACTGTCGCAGCCCGTATCGACTCCTCAGCCAATCACCTTTACCGTTGAAGGTGATTGGCTTTTTTTTGCCTTATTTTTTCTAATTCATAAATCATTTTTTTTGGCTGGTCGAATCAGTGCTTTTGTCAATAATGACATTGCCTTTTTGAACGCGTTACAGTGTTGGAGAGGCCTGCATGAGATCACTTTTTCCCCAAGAGTGAATGATATGCATGAGCGTGTAGTTAGATGTCTAATCGCATCCAGCCGAAACCCGTTAGGGTTTCGGTTTTTTTATGCGGGAAAAATAATGCTGAAAAGAAAAAATCGATCGGACTTAGATGAGCTGACGGCGGATGGTATGCCAAAGTTGCTTTAACGTCGCCATCATGAGCGGACCGTCTTGTCTAGGGAATGAGCCGACACCCACGATGAGCAATTGATTTTGTAAATCGCACCATGCAAATTGACCATGAATGCCCAACATGGTGAAGCACTGAGACTCAGGCTCTAACATCCAAAATTGCTTTTGATATTGTCCTTGCTTGAATATGGGGTCTTCTACATGAGCCTGATATATGCTCTTTTGCATTTTACTTGGCTGTACCAACGATTTAATAAACGCCTCTGGAATAACGTATTCACCCGAGAGGTTTCGCCCGTTGTTGATAAGTGGGTAGGCCAGTTTTGCAAAATCCATCAGCGTTAGATTGAGTTGGCCTTCTGTGATCGGGAAACCATCTTTGTCGGTATTAAACCAAGCTTCGTGCTCGGCACCACTTGTTTTGTAAAGCCGAGATTCAAATAACTCTGCAAGAGGCTGCTGGTAAACTGTTTCGAGTGCCATGCCCAAAATATTGGTCAGGGTTGAGTTATATACGAAGGCCGTTCCAGGTGTGTATTGGCGCTCAGTAAGATGATGGGTTACCCAGGCTCGAATGCCGATGGCTTCGTTTTCATCTGCAGGATAATAACCTGCCGCCTTGGCATAGCTCCAATAGTGAGCATTGGGATCGGTATAGTCTTCTGAGTAAAGTATCCCTGCTTGCATGTCCCATACGTGTTCGAGTGTTACACCATCCCAGGCAGAGATTCCACGAAGTTCAGTCACATACTCTTGAATGGGCGAGGCAGGATTCAGCTTCCCTTCTTTAACAGCCTGTGCCACGAGGAAACTGCACATCGACTTCGTACATGAATGAATCACGTGGCGGTCGTTAGGAGTGAAGCCATTTCGATAGGATTCGTGAAGCAGTGTATTGCCCTTCAATACAATTAGGCCGTCATTAAACAACCGACGATTTAAAAAGGTATTAGTATCAATCGTACGAGAAGGGCGAAGCGGATCAGGCCAAAGCACATCATCCAGTGGGAGTATATTGTTTGAATCGTTTTTAAACGAAATAGAACTTTCGCTGCTGAGTGCAACCGTAGGAAATAATTGATGCATTTCGGTTTGCCCGAGCGCAAGGCATTCCGGTTGATCCCAGTTGACTTGGCCAATACCAAATTCAGTATTGAGCCAAGTAATCGGTTGGTCGGTGATTTTCTTTACCATATTCGCATCCTTGCAGATGTAAGTTTATCCCACCGATTGTAGCGGAGTACTCTGTTGCGGATCTATGTTTTCATAGGCCTTGTGTACTCGTTTTGTGATGCCTGTGAACAAAGTGTAGGGAATGGTATCGCACCATGGCGCCACTTCACTGGCCAGTAGGTTCTCGCCCCAAAGTTCCACGTGAGATCCTACCTGTCCATCGACTATTTCTGTTAGGTCGACACACAACATATCCATGGATACGCGACCGAGAATACGGGTGCGCTGGCCGTTGACCAATACTGGGGTACCGGTTTTGGCATGACGTGGATAGCCATCCGCATAGCCCATGGCGACGGTGCCTACTTTCATGTTTTTATCGCATACAAAACTGCCACCGTATCCGATGGCATCACCTTTATTGAGGTGATGCACCGCAATGACTTCAGAAGAGAGTGTCATAACAGCACGCAGTTGATCGCCCCATTCATGGGCGTGTTCAAATGGCGTTGCGCCATAGAGCATGATACCAGGGCGTTGCCAATCTCGGTGGGCATCAGGGTGGCCCAGTGTACCAGCCGAGTTTGCGAGACTAGCGGGTGCTGTAATATTTCGAGTGACGTAATCGAATAGGCCCACTTGTACTTTGGTCTCGTGACGATCCAGTTCATCTGCGCAAGCGAAGTGAGTCATTAAGACAATGTTTTCGACTTGCGGCAGCTGAGTTAATTGGCCATAGGCCTCTTCATATAGATCCGGTGATACCCCCAAACGATGCATGCCGCTATCCATCTTTAGCCATACGCTAATCGGACGGGACAGTTGAGTACGTGCAATCATTTTAATTTGATCCAAGCTATGAACGGCTGTCCATAAATCTTGCTCGGCGATGACAGGGAGTTCGTCTTCGGTAAAGAAACCTTCTAACAGCAGTATTGGATGCTGAATACCGGCTTCACGTAATTCAAGCGCCTCTTCAATGCAGGCAACGCCGAATGCATCGGCGTCCTGTCGCAAGGCTTTTGCCGCCATAACCGCATTATGGCCATAGGCATTTGCTTTGATGATGGCGACTGCTTTTTTATTACCGCTCGCTTTTTTTGCTAAGCGGTAATTGTGTCGAATCGCATCAAAATTCATAGTGGCTGTTGCTGCACGGCCCATAGTACTTCTTCCGTTTTTTAGGTGTTACAGGGCCATGATGGCTTCAATTTCGATGTCTGCATCTTTCGGTAGTGCTTTTACGGCGTAAGCCGCGCGAGCAGGGTACGGCGCAGAAAAATATTGCCCCATGATTTCATTCACTTGTGCAAAGTATTTTAAATCACTTAGTAGAACTGTGATTTTTACGAAATCGCTTAGATCGCCACCAGCCGCTTGTGCCACGGCTTTTAAGTTATCAAATACTTGTTTAGCTTGAGCGTCGAATGAGTCTGTTACCATTTCCATTGTGGTGGGGTTCAATGGAATTTGCCCAGAAATGTATACCGTGTTGTCAACTTTTACCGCTTGAGAATAGGTACCAATGGCGGCCGGAGCATTTTCTGTGTTGATAATGGTTTTAGTGGTCATGTTACTACCTTATGGTTTAATTAGGCTGAATAGCGATCCATAGAGAAACCGTCTGGATTGATATCGGTTTCTCGTTCACTGATGATGTCTGCAACAAACTTTCCTGAACCCAATGACATAGTCCAACCCAGTGTGCCGTGGCCGGTATTGAGATACAGATTAGAGAATTTGGTCTTGCCAATAACGGGCACACTGTCCGGGGTCATAGGTCTTAAGCCTGTCCAGAATTCGGCTTTTGCAATATCACAAGAACCAGGGAAGAGATCTTGCACAACGAATTCTACATTGGCTCTGCGCTTATCTTTCAGTTCCATATTATATGAGGCAATTTCGGCGGAACCGCCTACACGAATACGATCATCGAATCGAGTCACGGCGATTTTATAGGTCTCGTCCATAACGGTGCTGACAGGGGCTTTGCTCTCATCTTCAATTGGCAATGTCAGTGAATACCCTTTGATGGGGTAAACAGGAATGCTTAATCCGATTTGCTGAAGCATAAGCGTTGAATAACTGCCTAGAGCCACAAGATAGCTGTCTGCAACGAAGTCTCCACGGCTCGTCGCAACACCGCTAATTTGCCCCTTATTCTCAATTAAATGATGAATGTCCGTGTTATAAACGAAATTTACACCGAGCTTTTCACACTCTTGCGCGAGGGCATTAGTAAACTTGTAGCAATCACCGGTTTCATCTCCCGGTAAACGTAAGCCGCCGACTAACTTGTCTTTCACATTGGCTAAGGCCGGCTCAAAGTCGATACAGCCTTTAACGTCTAGAGCCTGATGGGGAACACCACATTCTTTCAACACCTCTAGGTCTTTTTCTAGGCCGTCTAATTGCGCTTGGGTGCGGAAGACCTGAAGCGTACCTTGTTGGCGCTCGTCATAATGAATGTCGATTTCGCTGCGTAAAGAGCGGAAGCAGTCACGACTGTATTCTGCAATGCGCATCATTCTTTCTTTGTTAACGTGGTACGCATCAGCGTTACAATTAGCCACCATCTTCGCCATCCACGACAAAGACTGGCGATCCAATTCCCCGAACTTGATCATTAGGGGGGCAAGGTCTTGCATCATCCACTTGATTGCTTTTAGTGGTACACCCGGGGCAGCCCAAGGGGTCGCGTATCCAGGAGATATCATACCGGCATTACCGCGACTGGTTTCCTCTGCGGCACCAGACTGGCGATCCACGACGGTCACTTGATGACCTGCTTTTGCCAAATACCAAGCGCTTGCAACACCGACAACACCACTGCCAAGAATGAGCACATGCATGGGAATATCTTCTCAATTAGGTTGTTTTAGATATCCCTATATTAATTAAATAAAGTGAGATTATTCCTTTGAAATTCATCTATTATTAGTAAAATAAGCTGAAAAATAACAACTATCTAGGTTATCGTACTGGTTATGTCGGAATCAAAAAAGCGCACATTAGATCGTCTGGATCTAAACATTTTAAAGGCCTTACAGATGGATGGCCGAATCAGTTATGTGGAGCTGGCGGACAAGGTTGGTCTGAGTTCGACCCCTTGCATTGAGCGGGTTAAACGACTTGAAAAGGAAGGCTACATAGAAGGCTATTATGCAAAATTAAACCCGCTGAAACTCAACTGTTCTATGTTGGTGTTTGTTGAGATATCTCTATCCTATCAGTCTAAGGATGCGTTCGCGGAATTTAATCGCGCGGTTGCCACCTTGCCGTATATTTTGGAATGTCATCTGGTTTCTGGGGATGCAGATTACCTTATTAAGGCGCGAATCAATGACATGTCACAATATCGCGCCTTACTGGGTGATATGTTGTTGACCTTGCCGGGAGTTAAAAATTCGAAGAGCTACATCGTGATGGAAGAGGTGAAAGAAACACAAGCCTTGCCCTTAGATTTCGCCAGTAAAAAAGTCTAGATTAATCGGCTTGAAAACACCGACTGTTAAGGGAGTCGGTGTTTTTTTATGGCTTATTTGGGCGCAGCGGTGTGATCGAGAGCCGCCATTTCAGGAGGGTGTTTTTTGTCTCCCAATTCTGAAATTAGCATGCCTGCGATGATACAGACGGCCCCTAGAATGCCTAAGGCGCCTAGTTTCTCATCTAACACAGCCCAAGCGGTTATGTGCGCAAATACCGGCTCGCTTGCAAAGATCAGTGCCACCTTAGGCGCCGACAATACTTTTTGTGATACCCCTTGAGCCCATAATGCAACGCCACTACCTAAGATCGCAGCTGAAAGAATGGCTGCGAGTATAATGGGTTTCATGAGTTGATCCCATGCGCCAATTGGCGTTGCTTCTGGGTGGTAGAAAAGAGGATCTCCAGCGGCTACTCCGGCAATTAAACAGTAGACCGCAACGGCAAACAGCTGAATCATACTCAGCATGATCACCGGGAAGTGACCTACCCAGCGCCCAGTTAAAATGATGTGTAACGCAAAAGAAAAAGCGCATACAAGGACTAACAAATCGCCGCTGTTAAATTCCATCTTGTCACCCATGGTCAACAAAAAGAGACCAATGGTCGCAATACTTATGCCGAGCCATGCGGGTAAAGAAGTGCGGTTTCGAAATAGTATAAAGCCCAGTAAAGACACGAGTGGTACGTTTAACCCTGTTATAAAGCCTGCATTCGATACACTGGTGTAATGCATGCCTTCTGTTTGCGCAAAGAATCCCAAGAACAACAAAAAGCCTAAAAATAGCGCTGGCAACATCATGGCTTGATAGTTGATGGATTGCTTTCGTTCCTCAGAAAAATAGTAGAGAGGAATGAGGGTAATACCGGCTAAAAGAAACCGAAAAAAGTTAAAAGTATGGGTGGGTAAATCGAGTATGGCCATGTCCACAAGGACGAACTCGACACCCCAAACAATACAAACAAACAACAGCAAAAAGGTGGCAGTACGCGCAGATACTTGCGTCATATTAATCTCACTAAATCATTCGGACCAAGGAAAAAAAAGGGAGCCGTGATAGCAGAACACGGCTCCCGCAGGTGTGTCCGAAGACAACGGTACTGTAAATCGTTAGATTCCGAATTTATCCAAGAAGTTGTAGTAGGCTGCGCCGATCGCAGTGAACGGTACGCGGAACATGCGACCCCCTGGGAATGGGTATTGTGGCAGGCCAGCAAACACGTCGTAGCGCTTAGTTTGACCTTGGATGGCATCGGACAAGACCTTACCACACAGGTGGGTACAGGTTAGGCCGTGACCAGAGTAGCCTTGTGAGTAATAAATGTTGGAGCCGATACGACCTACTTGTGGTAGGCGCATTAGGGTTAACAAGAAGTTACCGGTCCATGCGTAATCGATCTTCACACCTTTCAATTGTGGGAAGGTTTTCAGCATGTTAGGTACGATCTTGCTCTTGATGCTGGATGGTTCACGAGCACCATAAGTAACACCACCACCGTAGATTAGGCGACCATCACCCGATAGACGGAAGTAGTCTAGTAAGTAGTTGCAATCTTCTACGCAGTTGTCTTCTGGTAGTAATTCTTTTTGTTGTGCTTCAGTCAAAGGTTCTGTAGTAATGATTTGTGTGCCGCAGGGCATCGCCTTAGATTGTAATTTAGGGATCAAGTCGCCTAAATAAGCGTTACCCGCTACTACAACGAAGTTAGCAGTAACGGAACCCTGTTCAGTAATGACTTTCGCAGGCTCACCTTCTTCTACTTTGATGACCTTCGAGTCTTCGTAGATTTTTCCACCGAGCGATTCAAGCGCCTTGGCTTCACCTTGAACTAGGTTAAGCGGGTGGAAGTGGCCGCCGCTCTTATCGAACAAACCACCTTCGTAACGTTCTGTGCCAACGTATTTACGAATCTCGTTTTTATCTAGTAGTACCAAATCTTTGTGGCCGTGGGCCTCCCAAAGCGCTTTTTTCTCTTCTAGTTCTTTTAGCTGTTTACCGTTGCAGGCGGCGAAGATGCCACCGTCTTTTAGGTCACAGTCAATATTGTACTGGTCAACCAAGCGACGAATGATACGGCCGCCTTCGAAAGCCATTGCACCCATTTGGGCGCCCACTTCTTTACCGTAATGGCGTTCGATGAAATCGATATCGCGGGAGTAACTATGGACGATTTGACCACCGTTACGACCAGAGGCACCGAAGCCCACGCGTGAGCCTTCCAATACCACAACTTTGAAACCACTTTCTGCTAAGTGAATGGCGGTAGATAGGCCTGTGTAACCGGCACCGATAATGCAAACATCCGCTTGAATGTTGTCTTGAAGAGCTGGGCGCAAGCCTTGGTCATGGGCCGAAGCAGCGTAGTACGATGAAGTATGAGTTGGTACTGTCATAAAAACCTCAATAGGCATGCACTGATGAATCGGTGCTTTTAACTGTCATTAGGATTCTGTCCGTTTACCGGTGACCAAAGCCAAGAACGTTATTGGTTCGATCACACAGTATAGATCCTGTATTTTTCATGCTGACAACGATACGAGTCAGCGTCTATCGCCTCCATACCCCCGGGGGGATATTTTGAGCAGCGGGCGCTAAACGATTGATTTAAGTCAGGTTATTTCTCAGCCGCGACCACAGAAATTTCAACGAGTAGTTCTTCTCTGGCCATGCTGGCCTCAACGCACGCGCGAGCGGGCGCGTAACCACTAGGCACCCAAGCATCCCACACCTTATTCATGGCTGCAAAGTCTTCCATGGTTTTCACATAAATCGTAGCAGACAAGATGTGTTCTCGATCGCTGCCCGCGTCGAGTAATAGCTGATCGACTTTATCGAGCATGGTTTGGGTTTGCTCGGTGATGTCTTGATGCGGTTGCCCTGTCTCGGTGTTTCGGGTGACATCTTTTCCTACTTGCCCGCACAGATAGATGACGCCGTTGTGTTTCACAATTCGACTCATGCGTGCCTGGGTTTCAATTCGTTCTATCGACATGGAAATAACCTTAGATAAACTGCTTCAATGAACTGAGCTATATTCAATGTAAGTGGAATGAATCTCATGGTAAGTATAGGGTGGGATCGGCGATATACCCCCCGCGGTATATTCATTTCCCTTGGGGTTTGCCCCATGATGGCGCTATAACTCAAATGGCCACTATATAAGGCCGGTGTTCATGTTTGGATGGGCCTTAGCAATCGCTCAATAGAAGGCGAGAGGCGGACGACTCACCATCAGAACGTCGTAGCTCAACACAGGATAATTTATGGCACTTTCTTTGCGCGATACTGGATTATTAAAAACCCAAGCCTACATTAACGGGCAATGGGTGGATGCTGATAATGGCGATACCTTTGACGTGGTTAACCCGGCGACTGGTGAAGTGATTGCCAAGGTTGCCAATGTGGGAGCCGCTGAAACCCAGCGGGCAATCGAAGCGGCGGAAGCAGCGATGGCTTCGTGGAAGGCGTTAGCGGCAAAGGTTCGTTGCGACATCCTTGAGAAATGGCATGACCTGGTCATGGAAAACCAAGAAGACTTGGCCATGCTGTTGACCACAGAGCAAGGTAAAACCTTGGCTGAGGCTCGCGGTGAAATTGCCTATGGCGCCTCCTATATCAAGTGGTTCTCAGAAGAAGGGAAGCGGGTCTATGGTGATATTTTGCAGCAGACCCCTGACCGTCGTGGCTTGGTCATTAAGCAGCCTGTTGGGGTTGTGGCCGGTATCACGCCATGGAATTTCCCAAATGGCATGATTACCCGTAAGGTGGCACCCGCTCTATCCGTTGGATGTGGATTTGTTTTAAAACCGGCTGCAGAGACGCCACTGAGTGCGCTTGCGTTGGCGGAATTAGCCGAGCGCGCGGGTCTACCTGCGGGCTTGTTCAATATTGTTCCTGGTTTAGATGCCCCGGCCATTGGCGGCGAGTTGACGTCTAACCCAGTGGTTAAGAAAGTCACCTTTACTGGCTCTACCCCGGTGGGCAAATTACTGATGCAACAATGCGCGGCCACGGCTAAGCGCACATCTATGGAACTGGGCGGCAACGCGCCAGTGATCGTATTCGACGATGCCGACTTAGATAAAGCGATTCAAGGCGCCTTGGCGGCTAAGTATAGAAACTCAGGTCAAACCTGTATTTGTGCCAACCGTATTATGGTGCAAGCCGGTGTTTACGATGAGTTTGTGAAGCGCTTTAGCCAACACGTTGATCAATTCCAAATTGGTGACGGCTTGCAAGCCGGTACCACCCATGGTCCTGTGATTACGGAAAAAGCCGCACAGGGCATCCATGAGAAAGTTCAAAATGCAGTGGCCGAGGGCGCTAATTTGCTAACCGGTGGCAAGATCAGCGACAAGGGAACTCACTTTTACGAACCGACGATTCTGACGAACGTTAATCGCACCATGCGTGTATTTAAAGAAGAAATTTTTGGCCCGGTAGCGCCTATCTTCAAGTTCGAAACGGAACAAGAGGCCATTGATATGGCCAATGATACGGAGTTTGGCTTAGCGGCATACTTCTATACTGAAAATATGGGTCGTATCTTCCGCGTTGGTGAAGGCCTGGAATATGGCATGGTGGGGGTAAACGAAACCGCCATCAGTTCTGAAGTGATTCCTTTTGGCGGCGTTAAAGAATCAGGCCAAGGCCGTGAAGGGTCTAAGTATGGCTTAGACGACTATTTAGAAATTAAATACCTCTGTATCGGTGGACTTACCCAAGGCTAATACCGAAGGTTTTTTAACGAATCCAACATTAAGTACAACATTTGATTACCGGGCTTAGCCCATTCACAGAGGCATCTCATTTCGAGATGCCTCTGTGATTGTAGTGAGGAAAATTGTCAATGAGCGCAATCATTTATCCAACCACAAACCTGAAGCACACAGAAACGATCACGATTGATCGTGCAGAGGGTATCTATGTGTATGACAAACAAGGCAACCAATACATCGAAGGCCTTGCTGGTTTGTGGTGTACTTCTTTAGGTTATGGCAACCAAGAACTGATTGATGCTGCCAGTCAGCAAATGGGCAAGTTGTCATTTAGCCATATGTTTGGTGGTAAAACCCACGAAGTGGGCATCGAACTGTCTGAGCGATTAGCGGCCATGGTGCCTGTGGAGAACGCGAAAATTTTCTTTGGTAACTCAGGTAGTGATGCAAACGACACGCACGTTAAAATGCTGCATTACTACTTTAATGCGATCGGCAAGCCAAACAAGAAAAAAATTATTGCACGTGAACGCTCTTATCATGGTGTCACCGTGGCGTCGGCGTCTTTAACCGGCCTGCCACCAAATCACACTCACTTCGATTTGCCATTTGACGCTTTAGGCGTTTTGCGTACGGATGCACCTCATTACTATCGCGGTAAACAAAATGGGGAAACCGAAGCTCAGTTTGTTGATCGTATTGTTGGCAACTTAGAAGCCATGATTTTACGTGAAAACCCTGAAACGATTGCGGCGTTCATTGCTGAGCCGATCACAGGTGCCAGTGGCGTGATCGTGCCGCCTGCGGGTTACTATGAAAAAGTGCAAGCACTTCTTGCTAAATACGACATCTTGTTCTGGGCGGACGAAGTCATTACTGGTTTTGGTCGTACAGGTAATGTATTTGGCTGCGATACCATGGGGATTGAATCACCTGCAATGATGACGTTTGCGAAACAATTGTCGTCTGCCTATGTGCCCATCAGCGCGTCCGTGATTCGTGGTGATATGTACGAAGCGATGATCGAACCAAGTGCTCAAGTGGGTGTGTTCGGACATGGCTACACCTATACCGGTCACCCAGTGGCGGCAGCGGTTTCGTTGAAAACCCTCGAAATCTATCAGCGTGACAATATCTTTGATCATGCGGCTGACGTGGGTGAATACATGCAGTCTCAATTGGCGAAGTTCAAGGATCACCCTCTGGTAGGCGAGGTTCGCGGTAGTGGTTTGATCGCTGCGGTCGAAATGGTTGCCAATAAGGAAACGGGTCAAGCCTTTGAAGGTGGTGCGGTCGGCGGTTTTGCCATGAACGCCTGTCAAAACCATGGATTGATCGTTCGTGCGGTAGCGGGTTCTTCCATTGCGTTCTGTCCGCCATTGATCATCACTAAAGATCAAGTGGATGAAATGTTGTCCCGATTCGGTAAGGCCTTGGATGAAACGCTTGCCCATTGCCAAAAAGAAGGCTTACTGGCTTAATCCAAGTTTCGCTACGGCCAGAATGTACCGTAGCGCCACCACCGGGTGGGGTCGCAAACATCACGACCTTAAATCTGACGTCCGTTCGGAAGCATTCAGCTTCTAGCGAGAGCACTATAAGCACCTTTCCAGCCCTGGAAAGGTGCCCTTTATCAAGGAGCGCTCTATGCCTTTTAAATCATTTGTTCCTGCGCCTTTAGATCAGGACACTTACGCCAACATTTTTTCCTATATCAGTTTGCCACTAAGTCGAGACATCGGTCACCCAGACCTTGATGTGGTGGTGATGGGCGTGCCATTTGATTTGGCCACCACAGGTCGCAGTGGCACCCGTTTCGGCCCCACAGGTATTCGACAGGCTAGCAGTCAATTACGTTGGGAAGAAAAGCGTTGGCCATGGACGTTTTCCTTAAGTGAGCAGTTAAATGCCATCGATTATGGGGATGTGGTGTGGGAATTGGGTAACGCACACGACATGTTCAAAGTGGTGCAAGAAACGGCGGAATCTATTATTGAAGCGGGCAAACAATTAGTGACTTTGGGTGGCGATCATGTAATCGCACTGCCGTTGATTCGTGCACATGCTAAACACCATGGCCCTGTGGCGCTATTGCACTTTGATGCGCATACCGACAATGAACAAGATCCAAACCCGGTGAATCATGGCGCCATGTTTTACCACGGAGAAAAAGAAGGGGTGATCGATGTGGCCCATTCTGTTCAGGTGGGCATACGTACGGAATACAATTACCAAACCCATCCGTTTAAAGTATTGAATGCCGATTTCGTTAACAACGAAGGCATTGAAAATACGTTAAAGGAAATTAAGACCTGTGTCGGTGATAAGCCCGTTTATTTGAGTTTTGACATTGATTGTTTAGACCCAGCATTCGCACCAGGAACGGGTACACCCGTGATGGGTGGATTAAGCAGCAACCAAGCGTTGCAAATTATTCGTGGATTAACCGGTTTAAATATCATTGGCTGCGATTTGGTGGAAGTGGCCCCCGCCTACGATCACGCAGATGTGACGTCTCTAGCAGGTGCTACGCTTGTGCTGGAAATGCTGCATGTTTTAGCAGCCAATAAAAAAGATCTGTAAGGTCTACGGGGATGAAAGCCAGAATCATTCTGGCTTCGATTTTTGCTTGGTCACCCTGCTTTCACCGCTTCATCCGTCGTTGCTTGTTGGTTCGGGCGGCGTTGGGCGCGTGGTTCGAACACTAAGATGCCGTCTTCTAATGGCGCCTTTAATAACACCTGTTTGTCATTCTCATAATGCATATCAATGCGCCATGGAGCCTGCTTACCTTGTTTGGGCATAAGGTGAGTGGCCCGCTGTACATAGCCTGATGAGAACTCGTCTAAAATACCTTCTTCTAACATTTGATCATGCTGATCAATGGGGGTCGCGACGGCTTTATTTTGCGCATCCATGTGTTTAATTAATCGGCATAAATACCGAGCTGTGATGTCGCACTTTAACGTCCAGGGTGCGTTGGTGTAACCGAATACCCAGATGAAATTTGGAATGCCCTGAATCATGCTGCTTTTGTAAACCATGCGATCTGAGAATTGAACGTCCTCATGGTTTACCTTCATTTGCATGCCACCCAATAACTGGATGTTTAAACCCGTGGCGGTCACGATGATGTCAGCAGTTAAATGTTGGCCGGATTTGAGTTGAATACCGCTCTCGGTAAAACCTTCGATCTCATCGGTGACCACGGAGGCTTTGCCTGAGCGAATACTTTCAAACAGGTCGCCATCTGGTGCGACACACAAACGTTGCTCCCATGGATTGTATTTGGGCGTAAAGTGACTCATGTCGAAATCCTTTCCCAATTCTTTTTTCACTAGGCCGGTAAAAAACTTTCGCGCTAAATCGGGCCAACGCATGCTGAGTTTGAACATGGAGCGCTGCAGGAAAATATTTCGTTTACGCGCAAATTTGAACACCCAAGAGCGGGGTAGGAATTTATTCAGAAAATTGGATACGTGGTCCACGTCCGGTAGCGGCATAAAGTAGGTAGGGGAGCGCTGTAACATCGTGATGTGTTTTGTTTTGTCGGCCATGGCCGGTACTAGGGTGACGGCCGTGGCGCCACTGCCGATTATGACGACATCTTTATTGGTATAGTCTAAGTTTTCAGGCCAGTGCTGCGGATGTACGATTTGACCCTTAAAGCTGTCTTCATTTTTGAACGTGGGTCGATAGCCTTGGTCATAATTGTAATAACCGGAGCAGTTGTTCAAGAACTGGCAGGTGAACTCGACCTGTTCGCCGGTTTCGGTATTTCGGCCAGTCAATTCCCAGAGTTGTTGAGTGCTAGACCAATTGGCCTCCGTAATGTCTATCCCAGTGTGAACCTTATCTTGAATACCGTAGTCTTTCGCGGTTTCTACCACGTATTCTCTAATATCTGGACCTTGAGCTAGAACTCGGTTCGAATACCAGGGTTTGAAATCAAAGCCAAAGCTGGCCATATCAGAATCCGAGCGAATACCGGGATAACGGAATAAATCCCAGGTGCCACCCATTCGCTCGCGACGCTCTAAAATGGCTAAAGATTTGTCAGGGCACTGCTGAACAATATGGCAGGCGCTGCCGATGCCGCTGAGTCCAGCGCCAATGATTATGACGTCAAAATGCTGTTTGGCCATGGTGAGCCCTCCTGATCAATATTCTTATTGTTATGCTGATGAACCCATTATGACCAATCAGTACACAGTTACTATTGTTCAAATCGGCCAAATGAGAGCAAAGAGGATAATCTCGAAAAGTCAGGGCGACATGGCTATAATGCGCGCAATTTCTAGTTTTACGAATTGAGCACTATGAGCAATCAAGCCAGTGAAGTCGGCAAGCGCCGTACCTTCGCCATCATTTCCCACCCCGATGCCGGTAAGACCACCATCACTGAGAAGGTGTTGTTATTCGGAAACGCCATTCAGAAAGCGGGTACCGTTAAGGGCCGAGGTTCCAACCAGCATGCCAAGTCTGACTGGATGCAGATGGAAAAAGACCGTGGCATATCCATTACCACCTCGGTGATGCAGTTCCCTTATAACGATTGCTTAGTCAACCTTCTGGATACCCCAGGGCACGAGGACTTCTCTGAAGATACCTATCGAACGCTTACGGCGGTGGACTCTTGTCTCATGGTGATCGACGCCGCAAAAGGTGTAGAGGAACGTACCATTAAGTTGATGGAAGTCACCCGTTTAAGGGATACGCCTATCATCACCTTCATGAACAAACTGGACCGGGATACCCGTGACCCAATTGAGTTGATGGATGAGGTGGAAGATGTGTTGAACATCGCTTGTGCCCCGATTACCTGGCCCATTGGTATGGGTAAAGAGTTCAAGGGGGTGTACAACCTATATGACGATGAAATCATTCTGTATGCCACAGGCCAAGGTCATACGATCCAAGAGAGGCGTGTGATTAAAGGTATCGATAACCCAGATTTTGACCAAGAGATTGGCCCATTTGCCGAAGACTTCCGTGAAGAGATTGAATTGGTTCGCGGTGCCTCAAATGAGTTCGATTTAGAGATGTTCTTAGCGGGCGAGCTGACGCCTGTGTATTTTGGTACTGCCTTGGGTAACTTTGGTGTGGATCACATGCTAGACGGTTTGACTGCTTGGGCGCCAACGCCTAAGCCTCGTACCACTGAGGTGCGAGAAGTCGAACCAACCGAGGAAAAGTTCTCTGGATTCGTATTTAAAATTCAGGCCAATATGGACCCTCAGCACCGAGATCGTATTGCATTTATGCGCATCGTATCGGGCAAGTATCAGAAAGGCATGAAGGCCAAGCACGTGCGTGTGGGTAAAGACGTTCGTATTGGTGACGCCATGACGTTTATGGCCGGAGATCGTGAAGCTGCGGAAGAGGCTTATGCGGGTGATATCATTGGCCTACATAACCATGGTTCGATTCAAATCGGGGATACGTTTACTGCAGGTGAAGATTTCAAATTCAGCGGTATTCCGAACTTTGCACCTGAACTGTTCAAGCGCATTCGCCTGAAAGACCCTCTCAAGCAGAAGCAGCTGTTGAAAGGGATTATTCAGTTGTCAGAAGAAGGGGCTGTTCAGGTGTTTCGCCCTCTGAAGAATAATGATCTCATCGTTGGTGCGGTGGGGACGCTTCAATTTGATGTGGTGGCACAACGCCTGAAAGATGAGTACAAAGTAGAAGCCATCTACGAGCCCATCAGCGTAGCAACGGCTAGGTGGGTTGAGTGTGACGACAAGAACAAGCTCAAGGACTTTGAGAAAAAAGCCTATGAGAACTTGGCTTTGGATGGCGGCGATAACCTTGCCTATATCGCACCGACCATGGTGAATCTTTCTTTGGCACAGGAAAGGCACCCTGACATTCGGTTCAGAGCAACCCGCGAACACTAACCTGTGTTCGTTAGCCGTGTATTGAAAAGCCCCTGTGTGAAAACGCAGGGGCTTTTTCGTTTGTAAAAGTTATAGCTCTAACTGGATTTATTCTATTTTCATAGATTCCTCGCGCCCACCTGTGAAAGCAAGCTCGCCCGCTATACTAGGGAAGATGAGTGAGTTTGGACTGAAAATCCATAACTTGTATTTTTTAGTGGATGGATTGTATGAAACCAATAAAATTTAAGAGTGTTTTACTTCTACCTTTACTTCTACTCGCCCTCGTGGGGTGTGGCTCCGATTCGGATGACGCTGACGAGGATAGCGAGGACATTGATACATCTTGCACGACAAGTGAGACTTCGGAAGTAGCCAGTAACACTTTACCCGAAATCCAATATACAGAGGTGGATGAGGGCTCAGCGGCCAATGATTCTCGAGCCACGGCTCAAACACTTCAAAGCAATACAATTTTAACTGGGCAGGGCTCCTATGAGTTTCCCGGTGCCGGTTGTGTAGATTGTGATGACTTTTTTGCCATGACGGTGTCGGAAGGGGATGAATTGCAGTTCGAGTTGACGACCCCTCAAGGGATGACGGCCTTCATTTATTTGTATAACGATGATGGCTCGACTCCGGTTGCCTACAACGAGGATGGGGAGTACGAGAAAAGGCTAGAGTACACAGTGCCCAGTGAGCTCACTAATCTGGTTATCTATATCAGTACATACCAGGGTACCGGCGATTATGAGCTAACCATTACTGCTCCAGTGGAAGCGGTTGCTATTGCAGACGTACCGGCGGCAGAGTGCCTCGCTAACCTAGAGGGGACGATATCGAATGCTGTTAGTGGTGCCGTCGTCTCTGGCGCGACGATAAACCTAAGAGAAGGCGATGGTGTAAAAACAGGGGATGTGGACTACACCACGACCAGTGACGCACAAGGCAGTTACTCATTCACGGATGTCGACGCCGGCGACTACACCATAGAGATAGTAAAAGCGGACTTTATTACACATTATCTTGATGTTCCGCTTCCAGGTGAGAAAACGACTGAAAAGAAATTTCAATTAAGTCCGACTTTGGCTGAGGGCGAGGAGTTGCGCTTAGTCATGTCATGGGGCGCTCAGCCTTACATTTTGGACTCTTACCTAAATGGGCCAAACGGCAGTGGCGGATCGTTTACTGTGAAATACTACGCACGCTCAGGTACAGGGGTGTCTCTGGATCGTGATGCCACCTATGGCTATGGACCTGAAACCATGACGTTCACCCAGCTCAATGAGGGGACCTACACGTATTGGATTAACGATTACACTAATCGCTCTAATTCATCGTCCACCGCCTTGGGGGTCTCCGGTGCGAACGTAACCGTTTACGATTCTTCCGGTATCGTGAAGCAGTATAAGGTTCCATCAGGGGCAGGGACTAAATGGAACGTGTTGACGATTACTGTGGATGGCTCAGGTGGTTACACAATTAATGATGTGAATACCCTAGGAAACTGGTCAGAATCGCCGTAATTTATAAATGACGATTCTGTTAATCACTAATCAAAAGCCGGAAATTTAATTTCCGGCTTTTTCGGGGTTATTCAATCGATATAGCTCGAATACGGTTTAAATTCGCTCTTTCTTCCTTCGCTCATTTCCTATACAATACGCGCCCCTTATAGTGCATCTTGGCCATAGTCCACTGTTTATGCGGTCTGTAGCCCGATGTGGTGTTAAACGGTAAGTGATATCAAAGCTTGCCCATAGTGAGAGAAGAAACTGTCGTATGGTAGTGATTCGATTAGCCCGTGGTGGCTCTAAAAAACGTCCTTTTTATCATTTGTCTGTAGCGGA
>Ga0181590_10001091_pt1 | contig 22952 bp, 19 predicted proteins | sample 071ome_34_FD_132446 | JGI IMG/M metagenome (GOLD analysis project Ga0181590, IMG submission 132446) | Coastal salt marsh microbial communities from the Groves Creek Marsh, Skidaway Island, Georgia - 071411BT metaG (megahit assembly) | ecosystem: Environmental > Aquatic > Marine > Intertidal...
CTGCTATTTAGATTGAAAGCACTTTCTACCATAAGCCATGTACATGTAAGAATGAACTAAATGTCTATGGCAAATTTTACTAGGAAAAAGCAAGCGATGATAAGCGCAGGGTCGGTTGATCGGAACAAAGCGATAAGCTTTCCAACATATACATGGTTAACACCTTTGGCTCATTATTGTTAATGATCTACTTAAGTTTATCGGTGATTTTCTTTTCCTTCATAAACTCAACTATATCACCAGCGACTAATTTGCACCCTATAGGAGATAGGTGTATCTCGTCTGCCCAATATTTCTTGTCATTCAGTTGGATGTTACGGTCAATTGCTGAGTAGATGTAACAATGGTCGTGTTGACTGAATATGTGTTCAAGATGATCAGAAAAGGCCTTATGAATGGTTTCTACAATTGCGCGGCTAAGTTCTGATTGAGTTTGATCTGGGTATCCTTGCTTTTTAAGGGCTTTACTGACCCATGAGTCACTTGTGAATTTTCCCATAAAAGAAAATCCTCTGGTTCGTTCAACAGGTAGTGCATAGGTGTGAGTGATGACGGGAAGCTTGGGATAATAACGTCTTAGTCGTTTGAAAAGTTTCTTGTAAAAGATAGAAATCGCTGAAAGTCGTTTATTCAAATTATCTTTGTTAATGCAATCAGTGGCAGTCGGTGAGGAGCCTACTGTATCTCTTCTCGGCTTGAGAAGAGCGTCTAAGTTTTCAAACATATCGTTGCCACCGATGCTGATCATATAAAAATCCAGTTTTGCTTGTCTGAATTTTAGGCGTATGAAGAAATCTAGATTTCTCTTAACGCCACGAGTAACACGTTTTGATGAGGATATGTCAAACCATGTTGCCCCTTTTATCATATGGCTTCGCATAGCTTCGATGAGATTCGTCGATCTACCGTTAAAGAAATTAGCGTTTCTGCCAGGGTAAGCGAACCAAGAATCGCCATCTACAAAGATACTGGGTAATGATGAATAAGGGCCTCGTGTAGCCTTCGCAAAGTTTTCTAATTCATGGCGATAGGTAAACATGGTGTGTGAGCCGAGTTTCTTCATTACAATTCCTCGTTCTTATTTTTTTAGGAACGTTCTTTACTTGCATTTAGCTTTTGTATAACCAAGTATGCTAAATCAATACATTTTATTTTAGAAGTCTATTTTTTAACCAATAAAACAATAAAAATAAGGTAGCACTATGATTATTTCCGGCCCTATGGTTCGTCACGCCAATCGCAATGAAGTAAATATCTGGTTTGCTTCTGATAAACCAATAACAAGTCCATCGGTTACTTTGTATTCAAAAGAAGAAGCGGATATTTCCGCTGACGTAATCACATCGCAATCTGTTCAAACACTGAAAGCGAGCAATAAATGCTATTTTTATTTAGTGACTTGTAAGCTGGAGCTAACAGCGAATCATAGCGGTTTCTCTTACGATATATACGACGATAAGATAAGTCTATTTGATGACAAGCTAGCTGACATTTCTCTTAACGGTTCGACGCTACCTAGTTTTGTTATACCTGAGCAGCATACCAACATACTTCAAGCCTCTTGCCGAAAACCTCATGCCGTCGTAGATGAAATAGAAGAGGGCAAGGATGACAGCCACAGAGATCAGATTGTTCATTTGCTTTCTGTAGTTGAAAAAAGGGAAGGTTCTCTAACGCGCCCCAGCCAATTATTTTTAACCGGTGATCAGATCTATGCAGACGATGTTGCCCCTGAAGTGCTTGAGCATTTACACATTATTGCTCGTGTGTTGGAGTTAAAACAGGGAGTAGTTCCGAAGGGTATAAACCCGAAATCCATAAAAAGCAGAGCTAAAGCGCTATGTAAGAAGGATGGCTTTACATCAGGGAGCAAAGATTCACACTTGATCACGCTTTCTGAATTTATCGCAATGTACTTTTTCAGCTTTGGTTCAAGCTTGACTTGTAAAAGCTTTGCGAATCCATCATTGAAGCGTTTCCAAGAGAATACTCAAAGTGTTCGAAAGCTACTCGCGAATATTTCCACTTATATGATTTTTGATGATCATGAAGTGACGGACGATTGGAATCTATCAAAAGATAATTTCAAGAGCCTCAAGGAAAGTGCAACAGGAAGAGTAGTACTGACGAATGCATTAGTCAGTTATTTTATCTTCCAGCATTGGGGTAATCAGCCTCATCAACCAGAATTATTGAAACAAATACAGCTGTATTTGGATGAACCAGAGAAATCGCTCGAACCAACGTTTAAGTTATTGGCTAATAAGTTTCAGCATTGGGGATATGTGCTTAATCAAAACCCGCCTGTCATAGTCTTGGATACTCGCACTCAAAGGGAGTTTGATAAAAGCGGCATTTGGCTAATACGATCAAGAGGTATTGAAGCAATAAAGAAGAAACTCGCGTTGCTTCCTGCAAATGAAAACCTTGTCGTGGTTTCTCCAACCCCAATTCTAGGCTTTAAAGCGGTTGAAAGAGTTCAGTTAAAGATAGCGAGGTATTACACAGATAAAGAGCCTTGGGTTGCTAATCGAAAGGCTTACCAATCTATTAAACGTTCATTTCTAGCATTAAAAGGCCTTAAGAACGTATTTACTTTGTCTGGAGATGTTCATTACGCTTTCGTCCGTCGTGAGTTAAATATCAAGCAAATGCATCAGAGAAATCCGTCTTCATATAATCTTTGGCAGTTATGTTCTAGTGCTTCTCATAATCAACCAACTGGAGATTCAATAGGTTTGAGCATTGCCGACTGGTTAGATGAAAAGTTGAGTGTCTTTAGCAGAAAGAAGACGCAATACCTTCAGCCTGAAGAAAAGGGCATGCACTTCCTATCATCAATAATGAATGTTAGTGAATTAAAGCTTCCCTTACTTGATGAAGACTTTTCTGAAGAAACATCAGGCAATCCGTCTTCGGTTCTGTATCTCTGGGATTTTGAAAAAAAAGAACCCGTAGAGAAAACATTCAAACTCAGAGCCAGCAACACAAAGGTGATTCATCGGAAATAAGATGGGCGCTTTGCCCATCTGTCTTCTACAAAATGTGTTTAATTGATAGAGTTTTTACTTGCACAAGATCCACTGGTATTTGAGGGCTCTTGTTTCCCTTTAGGAACCATATACCCAATCTTAGGTATGCACTAAACTACTTCTCAAAATAAAATAGTGCTACTGATTTTAAAGATAAGGCCAAAGCTATGCCCAAAAATAAAAAGACAAAAGCAGTTATCTTTGAACGAAACACGGCTCGCTCTAACTCCAATGTTTTTATGATCATTGCTTTTGGAATGACGCTGATCATGGTCTTAGCTACGGGGCAATGGCTTCTGACGATTTTCGCCTTAGTAGCGTTTGTCTTTGTTATTTATCGAGTGATCAAAATCAAAGATCTGCCGTTTGCTGAACTGGAAGGGAATTCTTTAGTCTTGCGTCCGCAACCATTTTGGGGTCAAAAGCTTATTAATTTAGAAGATGTTGAGTCTGTTTCTATTGATGATGATTTTAACCGAACGATCATATTAGTATTTAAAGAATCAGCCGATTTCAGGTGCCACGGTTGGAACTTAAAATCTGAAGATGACAAGCGATTTGTGAAGGAAATAACAAAGCGCATAAAAGTATAATAATCATTAAAACTGCACTTACTGAAAAGGATGATATTGCCAATGAATAACACTACTAACAACGAAGAGAACCTATCAGATGCACCGCAAGCAGATCAGTCACTCAATGGAATTCGTGGTTGGTTAATCCTCCCTGCCATTGGTTTAATTTTAGGGGGAATATTGGGAGTAATTTCTCTAGTCATTATATTGGATACATACCAGGAGCTTTCTGATTTGGGCTATGGGGGCTTTTGTTCTTTCTTGATTTTTAGTCAAGCGGCGCTACTAGGTTTAACGGTTTATGCTGTAACGCAATTTTTTAATAAAAAGAAACGTACGCCTAACATAATGATTTCTTTATATGGCTTTAATTTTTTGTCCCTCATGCTTTTAACCGTACTTTCGCCTAATGAAGCCTTTGCCAATGAATTTGGTACGTCACTGGTGCAACAAGCTATTATGGCTGCCATCTGGATTCCCTATTTCATGAACTCAAAACGTGTAAAAGCAACCTTTAATAATAATTGATACTAGAAGTTGCCAATCCTCCGACAAGAGTGGTCAATGCAAAGAGCAATAGCGTATTTCATCCTTTTCTTTTGCGTCAGTAGTGCATACTCCGCCTTGCCTACAAGATACGTCGTTCAAGAAAAGCTAAGTTCAATGAACTCTGCTAAGTTCGCTCGTGACAATGCTTCTGATGTTGTGATGGTCAACGTGACGGGAGTAGACATTACCATTGAGAATCGTAGCGAGTGTTTCGCTGAAGAGAGCTGGCAGGTTGAAGCAATTGTCAAAAATACAGTGAAAGGGGCGCTGAAAGAAGGGGATCAAATTTCTATAAACTATGTTGTAGACAAAAATATGGGGTGCTCTGGCCCTGGGAGATATAACCCGCCTGGATTAACGAAAAATACATCAACGATTGCTTTTTTAGAGTGTAAAGAACAGCAATGTTCCATCGCGGCGGACGCGTGGAGTTTTGATGATGAGCATAACTTTTGGCTTGAACACAACGAATCCTACCGCAGATGTCTTAGCTTCAATAAAAGCCCTTACCGTGATGCTGTAAGTTCATTGCCTTACCGAGAGTACCCTTCGGTTTCTAAGTTTATTCTATCGAAGCTCGAGATTTACGATACTGTATGTAATGGTCGGTATTTATCTTCTTCAACGAGAGATTCGAGAGATGACGTAGAAGTCATTCATAAGCAAACGTTTAAGTCACAGCAAGACTACAGCAGCTATATACACCGTGACGATCAGAATGAGATCGAAAACCTAGTTAAAACGCATATTGAAGCCTACGGTTCACAAATTGTTTTTGTATTATTTGCTCACAAGGCTTATTCCAATCCGTCGGCTACCGACTCATATGCATCAATATTTTATTCATTTGTCATAATGAATGCTTTATCAGAATACGGTGCCCCCAGTGAGCGTATTTTCCGTATAGATATGGAGTCTAGAGATTTATTAGCCGATATCCCTCGTGATGATATTCGGCAACGAGTGGATGTGTATGTTCTCAAGTTGGATCAGTAATCGTTTAATAAACTATTTCAGGGCCTAACGTGTTTCAAATTTTAAATACCTTCTTTTTAAAAAAGCATAGCGCGGTGCTTTCGGTTTTATGGCTTGGATTGCTTTGGCTATCTTCAGCCAAGGCCAATGAGATTCAGTCGCCTGCATTCTTATCATTAGATACAAAAGAGATTTCTTTTCGGTATGAACTTGCTACTCTCAAGCAAAATTCATCGCTTTTAAACTTCAATTATATTTTGAAGACGCTGGAGAAACGTCACCTCTCTGAACCACGTATCTCTGAATTACGTATCTCAGAACCTAAGCCCTTTGGTTCATCCAGCCTTGATACACGAAAACTCATGACAGTGTGGGCCGAGACTCTGATTCAAACGTTAGATCCTCAAAAGGTGTATTTTACTCAGCAGCAGGTTGATCAATTAGCTAGGGCGTTTGAGACATTGTCGTTTGATGATCCTGCACTTTATATCAAGCTAGAGCATGTCATTGACCTATTTCATAGGCAACAGAAAGCGACCTATGAAGCTACAAGAGATTGGTTAGCGTCTGGTGATATATCTGAAAAGACCTTTGATGGGGTAACTGACGCGTCTCAAATTCGGAGCTTACTACAATCATCTACATCGTTTATTTCCGATGAAAAAACACGACTAAACACCTACAAAGCGAATGTGTTAGATCAAATAAAATATCGCCTACTGAATGGGGACGAATATCATCGCGAAAAACTCTCTGACATTCTTAATGAGTTGTTAAAGAACTACCAGTTCAGAGCGAGTGACCAGCATCTATACCGTTGGAAATCTGAAGACAAACTCACCGTCATTGTGAATAGCTTATTAACGGTGCTTCATGGCGAAGATGATAACAATGAAACCATGAGCTACTCGAGCCGTTTGCGATTTGACGAGATGTCTTTAGATGACTTTGAACCTCGCTTTGGTATCGGTGTGGTTATCGAAGGGTCGCCAGATCATTTGGTTATCAACAAAGTACTTAAAGGCGGAACGGCATGGAAGACACAGTTGCTACCGGGGGATGAGCTGATCTCCATTCGGATCTTTGATAATGATAAAAATGAATTTCAATCACCGATCAATCTACAAGGGTTGGATGCTAATCAAGCTAAACAGCACATTACCGGGTCTATGGGTGTACCTATCAAGTTAAAGATACGCAGGGGAGCGCGTATCTTTGATGAAGTATTTGATCGATGGGACATTCCCGCTGTTGATAATAAGGTGCGTTTGAAGGCATTACCTATCGGGGATTCAAGCACATCGACTCGTTTAGCTCATATTTCTGTACCTGATTTCTATCATCGAGGTGGCCGCTATAACACTGGCTACGAGCTTAATGAAGCCCTTAAAAAAATTAAACATAGCGAGCAGGGTTATCAAGGTGTGTTGTTGGATTTAAGAGGAAATCACAATGGTGACCTAGAGGTAGCTTCGGCCATTCAGGGGCTATTTGTTGGGGCGAATGATGCCTTTTACATCGAAAGCGCAGGGCAGGCACCTCTTAGTCTGAAGTCTCATGATCAAGGCGTGTTGTATCATGAAGGCGCTTTTAAGAATTTAGTTGTTTTGGTAGATCAATTCACTGCGGGTGCTGCGGAAGTGTTGGCTTCAAATCTACAAACATTAGGTCGGGCAAAGGTTATTGGAACGATTACTCAAGCATCAGATATTTATTACGGTTATGACTCAGTAAACTCAGGGGACTTCTTTCCAAGAACAGGTAATTTGGTGTTTCAATCGGGTCATTACCAACCAGCAGCCAAGGGAGTAGATAATCAAAAAAGAACATTGCCAGTAAACCCTGATATTTCTACTGACACCTGTATTAAACCGTCTCTGATAAACGCTAAAGAACAGATAAAACCTAAAGGCGATGTTCAATCATTTGCTGCTTCTGTATATGGGCTTTATGGCAAACAACACGCCGCTTTTTCGGAGTGCCAAACCAAACAACTCAACCGTGCTACTAACTATTTAACTCAACACGCACAAACCTCGGCAATACAAGAACCCATCAATCAACAGTTTGAACAAATGGGTTTAGATATGCTGCTAAGCGAGAGAGGGTTTTATGAAGGGGGAGAACCCTCGGCTGTTGTTAATGAGTTGGATGAGCTTTTAACTATTCAATTGAATTGGGTTGAGCAATACCCTCAATGCAGAGACGTTGCGTTAAATAACCTGGCAAGGTTGGAGGTCTCAGGCCTTTATGATCTTCCACAAAACATTCCGACTGCCTTATATGATCGACTGGTTCACCATTGGCATCAATTATTAGCGCCAGTTCAATTCAAAACAACGCAAAGCAATATCACTGAATGGAAAGCGTTAAAAACTAGCTTTCAACGCTTAAATTCATCCTATTCAAATACGCAAGCCGAGCTGGTTGATCGATCAATTCAGGCTAGGCCAGAAACTGCGTCTGATTCGTTCATTTGCGAGTAGTTAAGTGATAAAGAACCCGATGGAAGAACAGTTTATGGAAGAACAGTTTATGGAAGAAAAACCGATGGAAGAAAACCTAAAGCCAGCCTCCGGTTTTAAAGGTGAAATGGCATCTTTGTTTAAAGGGCAGCTTTCCGTTAAACGGTATTTCTTTCTCTACTATATATCGGGCATCATTCTACTTCTGATTTTAGCTGCTGTTTGTATCAACATCGGTGGCGCGATGAGTAATGCCTTTGGCGATCAATACAGTAGTCCACTTGATGACTCCATTAACTGGGGCGCGATCATTTATCTTTCGGGGTTTGTGATCTTCGGGTTAGTTTATCTGTATGTGCCTATCATCAGTGTTTTAACGCTGATCTCTTTGAGACAATTAAAGTCTGCGTCTATAACAGAAAAGTTTGGTGGCGGTATAGTTGCTGTTTTAGTCTGTTTGGGGCTCTACCAATGGTTTTTATCTTTAATAGTGAGCGATGTGGCTTTGTTCGTTCGGGCTTTATTTAACTCTGCCATTTAATTCAATAATCAGTTAAGCGTTAAAATCAGTTAGGTAATCAATCATGCATTCATTTCAGGGAATACAGTTCATGTTAAAAGCGGTTTCTTTACTCGCATTAATGTTTAGTTCACTGGCGAATGGCAGTGATTTCATCTCGGTTTTAGAAGCTGAATGCCACAACACCGCAAAAGATATCCCAGCAGAGCTCGACCGTATCGAAATACGCCATACTCCTTATGCCCCGGTAATAGTGGATAACCTAATTAACGTGGCGCTGGTTATAAGGCTGATGCCCGAAGATATGGCTCTGTGTGAAAAGCATCGGGGGCATCCTTCATTAATTGAGCAAGAGGGGAAATGCCTCCATAAAACTGAATCGCCGCTTTCATGGGATGAAAACAGAAGTAACGAAACTTCGAACATCACCTTTAAAAATGAATTTACCCAAGAGTTCGACGGTAAGCGCTTTAACATCTTTGAAGAGGTTTGGATTGAGTCTGAAACTCAAACACAGATTAAACAAGGCGAATCTTTTATCGCTAAGTATCAGGTGGGTGTGATGAAAGATGGTAAGCGTTCAGTTAAAAACAAGTTCAACTACCAATGCCTGGCCACAGATGTTGAAAGGTAATAAGCAATGGCAACGCCGGAAAATAGTAACGGAATAACCATCACGCTGTTCGGGCAAGAGTTTATAGCGGCTTCAAACTTTGCTGAAATAAAAGGGATTGAAGAAGATAAGATCATCTACATGATTCGTGATGGCTTCTACGATGGGCGACTTTATGAAGGACAGTGGTATGTCTCTAAAGCAGAGTTACCCAGTAATGCAGACCAATTAATACAATCGACCCTTGATGCTAATCCATCAATAAATGCCTCAACAAGCACTTCGGCAAATGGCTCGATAATTGGCTCGACAAATGCCTCGATAAATAAGAGCAATAGTCACATATTTACGTTTGAAAATTTCATGGCAGGCGAAACGGACTTTTTCTCCAGCTTTATGTATTTCTTTTTCATTAATATGTCCTTTGTCGCACTACAGTTAAAATTTTCGGATTCAGGCATAGGTTCGTTACTTATTTTAGGGCATATAGCCTACGGTATTGCGGTATCTATTGGTGCTTTTCGTTCTGCTCATAAGCAGATCAAAGACTCGTTTTGGGCTAATGCCATGAAAGGGCTGATCATTATCTTGGTTTGTGGCGCTTTGTTTAGCGATTATTGGCTGTTGATGAGCGGGTAAGCTCAGAATAAACAAAGCTCAGATGATGTATAGGTTTAATACTCAAACATTAACTGATTAAATAACAAACTACTCAGTATTATAACTGACAGATAATCTGTATATTGAACTCGTCGCTCAATACCACAAAACCTTAGAGCAAACCTTTTCATTAGAAGCGAGAATGGCGTTCATATAAGTGGTTTATGAAGAGTATAGTAAAAACACTAAGGTATTTATGTTTCACTCGATAAAAGACAAAACCCTAAATAAAGGAATATAAAAGCCCATGTTACACAGAACATCACCACTAATCTTACTGGCATGCATGGCATTGCTTTTTGCATTTACGAGTCTAGCCAACGCACAAACCAAACCCATCGAAGTAGCCCTTACTCCAACACCTAAGCAAGTGAATAAAACCAGCGGTAAGGTTTCAGATAAAGGTGCGATGGCCGTTTTGATTTTTGATTCTGTACCATCAGGTGCAGATGTCTATATCAACGATGAATATAAAGGAACAACACCCTATCAAGGTATAAGTCATAAGGTGGGGGATGCACTCAACATTGAAGTAAAAGAGCCAACCCATAGCCCATATGAGTTTGACATCACCCTAGAGCAGTCAATTACCCAATTGGAACCTGTAACACTTCAAGTAGGTAAGGGCACATTGATGGTGCTTACAGAAGAGTTTGCACCCAATGCAGTCGTTTATGTTGATGGAAATCCGGTTGGTGCAGCGCCAGTTCAGTTAGAACTTCCTTCTAAAACTTACGAAATCTACGCCAATGCTAATGGCAAGAAAACCAAGGTTGAACAGGTGCAATTAAATGACGGTGATAGCCGACAGTTGTTCTTACTTTTTAGTACAACCTCTCCATTGTTAGCTCAAATGGGTATTGAACTGGCATATATCCCCGCAGGCAGCTTTATGATGGGCTCGAATAACGGGCATGACGATGAAAAGCCCGTCCACCGAGTGACGGTGCCTGCGTTTAAAATGATGAAGCATGAAGTGACCTGGGCACAGTATCAACCTTGTATCGATGCAGGCGTGTGTGGCGATAATACCCGCGATGGCGGTGATAATGGTTGGGGCAAAGGCAATCGCCCAGTCATTGAAGTTAATTGGGATGATACCCAAGATTACATCCGTTGGTTAAACCAAAAAACAGGTATGAACTTCAGGCTACCAAGCGAAGCGGAGTGGGAATATGCTGCGAGAGCAGGCAGTACCACCAAATACAGCTGGGGTAACTCCCCGAGTGGCCGCCATGCTAATGGTGATGAAGAAGACGGTTGGTCTTCAGATGGTTACAACAAAAAGACTGCACCCGTTGGTTCTTTCCAACCGAATGAGTTTGGCTTATATGATATGCATGGCAATGTATGGGAATGGACACAAGATTGCTGGAATGGCCCTTATTCAAACGCACTGAGTAACGGCGCAGCATGGGAGTCGGAGGGTTGTTATAAACGCGTTCTTCGGGGCGGCTCTTGGCTCAACGAACCTAACTGGTTGCGTTTCGATGATCGCGTCAAGGGCCTCACGGCCAGCCGCTACAGCTATAGCGGTTTTCGTCTTGTCCAGGGCCAATAATGCGTAGCATTATTGGTACAAAGTTACCCTTTAAATTTTATTCTTTTTAGATGGTTGGTGCTGTGTGAATGGATGATCAACAGATCATAGAGAAAGCAATTAAAGAGGCTAAGTCGATTAAGCGTAAGATTGCTAGAGATTTAGTTGATCATTTGCCCGAAGAAGGTATGCCCGTATCCGTTTTTATGGCTGGTTCTCCTGGAGCAGGAAAAACTGAATCAGCCAAAAGCATTATTGCTGGCTTCAACGCCGAACATGGGATTGAGGTGGTACATATAGAAAATGATGAACTCAGGAAAGAATTTGAAGATTACCAAGGCTTAAATTCACCTCTTTTTCAAAGATCAGCCACAATATTGGTTGAAGCTATCCATGATCGGGCATTACAGAAGAAAGTGAGCTTTTTGTTGGATTCTACGCTTTCGAGCTTTGAAAAGGCCAAGTCAAATATAGAGCGTTCGTTGAAGAAAGGTCGTTATGTTCTAGTGATTTTTGTTTATCAAGAACCAGAGCAGGCTTGGAGTTTGGTTAAAGCACGAGAAGTTGTTGAGGGCAGAAGAGTGCCTGCTGAGGTATTTATAGAGCAGTTTATGAGCTCTCAAGTGGTTGTAAGTGAATTAAAGAAAATCTTTAAAGAACAGATAGATATAATATTCATTGAAAAAAATCTTGACGGCACTAGAGAAAAACCTCATTTTAATGTGAGTGACATTGACGCGTTATTAGGTAAAAAGTACAATCGCGCCCACTTAGAAACCATCGTTCAATCAACAGAAAATAAGGAGTAAGGCATGCTTTCAAGTAAGCGAGAGAAAGTCGATTCAACCCCTTTCTCTGATTTTGTTCGTAATGCTTCATCTCGTGAAAAGCGTAAATTTTTTGATAAGGTCATCAGAGAATCCGTTGAAGAACAGCGTAAAATGATTGCAGAAGCCGAACGTATTCTATCCTCAAAATAATCAATTCCTGGTTATTCCTATCTGTATAAAGCCTAATTTTTAAACATTAGGCTTTAATATTAAGTTGATATATTCCCTTAGTTCATCCTTTCTCTAGTTCGATAGCCCATCATGGTTCATGGTAATCACGTTAGCTAGCCGAAGTTCTTGCTCAGCTTTGCTGTAAGCAATATTGAACTATGATCAATCTATGGATCATAACTAATAAGCGAGCAGGGAAGTGAACAATCAATTCTATGAAGATCTAGGCATTGAACTGGCTGATATACCCGCCGGTGATTTTTGGATGGGCTCTAATATGGCACACAGCAGTGAAGGCCCTATGCGCGAAAAATCGGTCGATGCGTTTCGGATGATGAAGCATCAAGTCACTGTGTCTCAGTATCTCGCTGCTGTTGAAGAAGGCGCGTGTTGTGAACCCCTATGGAGAGCGCCTTACAGTGTGTATCACTATCAAAAGAAGAAGTACGAATTTGAAGAAAATGATGAGCACTTTATAAAACTAGGCGCTGCATTAGTATCAAGTAATCATCCTATTGTCGGGATTTCTTGGGATGATGCGCGAGCGTTCGCTTCATGGCTAACGGTTAAATCGGGTCTTAAATTCCGATTGCCGACCGAGACAGAATGGGAATACGCCGCCAGAGCAGGGGTAGCCAATTTCTTTTCAACCGGCCGATACATCACCTCAGATCAAGCAAACTTTGATGCAAGAGAGACGCTTCATGGCAGCCCTGTAGGTGAATATCGTGGTACGACAACGGCTGTAGGTTCATTCACGCCCAACCCTTGGGGCTTGTACGACATGCATGGGAATGTCTTTGAGTGGGTTTATGACTGCTACTGGGATTCTTATACTGATAAAGATGGTTCAAGTGCTGATTATTATGAGCGAGTGATACGTGGTGGGTGTTGGCATAGCCCGCCTTACCAGGTTCGTTCTGCGTATCGTGAGAAAGCTTATAGAACCTTTCAACGTAACAATATTGGATTTCGGTTGGTTCAGGACTTATGAGGAAATTTTAATTTGATATTTGTTGCTTAAAACAATATTCCGCCCAATCCCTCATCATTTCTCTACGCTTATCCACCAGCCCGTCTCTAGCATAGGCCGCTCGTGTAGCATCAGATGATACATGAGCTAAGGCCAATTCAGAGACCTCATCAGCAAAGTCTGTATGAATCCTCGCCCAATCTTTAAAGGTACTTCTGAAACCGTGGGCGGTTACGTCTCGGTCTAGGCGTTTAGGTACTTTAGAGATGGTGGCATCGGTTAGTGCATTTCCTTTGGTATTTGGGAATAGGTATTTATAGTTTCTGTCTAATGAGTTAAGCAATTGTATCGCTTGCTCTGATAGAGGCACTATATGCTTTTTCCCGCCCTTCATTCGTTCTTCTGGTAGCGTCCAGAGTTTCTCTTCTAAGTTAATTTCATCCCATGTTGCAGCTCTTACTTCGACCGATCGTGCAGCGGTCAGAATGGCGAAGGTAAGGGCTTTTGCCCCCATCCAATCTTGTTGTACCAATTCCTTCATAAAGTTCGGTAATTCATCTACAGGGAGTGCCTTGTAGTTTTGTACCTTGTTAACCTTTTCTGGCTTGGCCAATACCTGATCTAAATTACCTTTCCAGCGAGCAGGGTTTAACTCGTGTCTCAGACCTTTAACGATGGCCAGGTTAAGAATGCCTTCTATGTAGATTCGTAGTCTTGTGGCTGTCTCTGTCTTAGTTTCCCAGATAGGGGTTAGCGTGTTCTCAATGTGAACGATCTGTATGTCTTTAACTGACATTTTACCGAGGTGAGGGTAGGCGTAGTTCTTGAGCATACTCTCAAGCTTCTGAGTTTGCTTGGCGGTTTTATATTCTTTAGATTTCTTCTCGATAAACTCTTTGGCAATGTCTTCAAAGGTTTTGAAGCTTTCTTGTTCTGCGATCAGTTTTGACTTGGCTGCCTTTCGGGTATTAACTGGGTCTATGCCGTTTTCGATCTGCTGACGAAAGTTAAGTGCTTTCTCTTTGGCATCTTTGAGTTTAAGAGTACTGTATGAACCTAAGCCAATTTCTTTGCGTTTGTTGCCAACTTGAGCGCGAAGCACCCAGCTGGCGGCATGTTCTGATTTGATCTGAAGAAGTAATCCAGGCACACCACCAACGGCATGTTTGCCTAGTGTGACATCACGGATTAACTTATCGATCTCTTTAACAGAGAGTTGTCTAGTTACCCTAGGCATAATTTACGGACCCATTCTTTTGTACCCACCATAAAACCCATCAAAAGGATTTAAAAGTAAGCGTAGCTTAGTGAATGTTAATGAACAAGGTTTTTAGTTAAGATATTGATATTATTGTGATAAATGAATATTAATGAACGCTACTGAAAATGTCAGTGGTTGAGGCCCCGGGCACCATTTGGTTACTTCCCAAACTTTTTATTTTTTCGATTTTATCGGCTATCTCATACCAATTTTTAGTTATATTAATTTGTACGTATTACCAAGTTGCATACATACTCTTTGCTGCGTTTTCACCACACAACATCCCCAAGCTTTGAACTGGTTGCCAGAGAATCAACCCATCTATTGGTATAATTGCGTTGTTAATGACTGATTCATGTGCGGAGTCTCATGGTCAGTCCAAACACTCTTAATGGAAAATTGGCTAGTCATTCTGATTAGCTTTTTAAATGGAATTATCTAAATGAAGTCAAAAGCCTGGCTGGCTATTTGTGTCGGTATCCTCTTACTGTCTCTTTTTTATTTCATGAATCCCAATCGTGTTTCTTTAGCAACGCCGCAGAAGGTGAAGGGGCAAGAGAATTTGTATCAAGTGGCTTTGCTTGATGCGGAGGAAACGTGGGATCACCCGAACATTCTTGCTGAGCCAAGATTGAACTTTGTGTTGAGAAAAAACACGGAGTCACCAAGTGAAGAGGGCAGTCAGGCGTCACTTGAAGACGCTATCTATTCTCTAAGATTGGATGGCGCTGATCTGAGAAAGGTTATCTCCCTTGCATCGTTAGAGTCCATGCTCAATGGCAGCCTAGTTGAAAGTTCGTCGTTGAAGCGTTCAGCCAGTAACCGTTATCTAGCGCTGTCGATACTGCGAGAGGAACAGACTTGGTTAACAGTAATTGATCTGAGCGAAGAGAACCTCCTGGACGTTTCGGCCATTAATCAATTTAAAAACTACTTCTGGTTACATAACCAAGAGCAAATATTCTACGTCACTGATACAGGGCGTTTGATGCTCTTTGATCCATCCCTCAAGAAAGAAACAGACATCACCGAGCGCTTTAGATTACCTACCGTTTCATACCAGTTTGAATTGTATTCCGAGCACAACAAATTGGGCATCTTCAACGATCGAGGCTTTTCAATTTATAACTTTGAAACAGGGGCCTTGCTGGAGAGGAGTCATGATGTCCGTTACTCAGGCCAGTTAGCGACCAACCCGTTGTATCGCTATCGAGCTGAATTTGCGGGTGAAAAAGACTTAACGAAAGGCAAACTCATCTACATCAAACAAGGTGATCCCTGGAGTGTCTATGAACGTCCTCTGACTTATGACTTTGAGAAACCTTTGTTGGAATTTGGTCCTGAGTATGTGTATCAGGTGGTTGGTTCAAAAATCCATTATCAGAACAGCTTAACGTCCCATCAGCAGGTGTGGCTGTTCAGTGAAGATATGTTGATTGAAAACCTTTCAATTAGCGCGTTTAAAGAAGCCAATTATCGTGGTGTGTATTGTCAGTCAGAGAATACGAAGAGCAGCAAAGCACAGCAGCTTGATATGTGTGGTGCCTCTTTGAGTTGGGATTACGATCTACCGCATGAAAGCAAGGGAGGCTGAAATGGCTAGATTATTGGCGTTCTTTACACCACTTAAGTGGTTGCTTGTTTTGCTGTCGTTATTGTCATTCGGTGTGCTTGTGTTAGTTGTCGTAGATATGAATAAGCAGGGCTCATCAGCGATTGGCAGCAACAATCAGTATCAACCCGCTATCTCTGAATCTCGTAAAGATTGGTTGGTCGGGGCTTCTATGAAAAGCCTGGATTGGCAAGGCGAAAAGCTCTATCGCTATATCAAAGAAAAAGACTATCTGATGCTGGCTCAACACTTTGGGGCGTTTAGTCAAAATTACCGCCAATGGAAAACCACCAAGGCCACGCAGCAAGAGATAGACGCATTGAACCAGGGCGTTTTAACCTTTGGTGGCTTGAGTGCGTATGATATGGAAGTGTTGATCCCTTACTTTTCAAAGCAATGTAATTCGTTTGATCGCTTCTATGCGCAAGATATTTTTGAGTATTACCTGTCTATTCGTGCGCCAAAACCCATAGAGCTGTTGGATTCGATGGAACAGCGCACGTTAAACGGCAAGCTGGAGTGGGTTTCAGTGCTTAGCCACAACCAATTCCCTAACATCGTCAATGATTGGTTTTCGGAGTATGCCTATCAAATTGATGATACCTATTCCAATGATTTGCTTTTCACTCTGCTTACTATCTATCAAACGAACCAAAACAGCCATGAAGTCGAGTTGGTTGAAACTACCTTGGATTGGCGTTCTGTTCATGGCAATTGGAACAGCTATTCCATGAGAACCCAGTTGATGAAGCATTATTTGGCGACGGATCGATTTGAAAAGGCCAAAGCCATGTATCGAGGTAATTATTCGTCTGACAATTTCTATCGCTTTTTCTCACGAACCGAAGGTGAGTTACTGGTGCATTTTGAGAAGAGCTATAACTTGACGCATCACGCCCGAAAAATGTTGGAAGCGCTTAAGGAGCCGGTACCGGGCGTTGATCGTGATGGTATTGATGGCATGGTAGAAGAGTTAATACGCCTCAATCGGTTCGAGGACGCGTTAAAAGTTCTCAATTATATTAAGTACGACTACAAGAACTCCGAGGCTCTTTATGTTTCCTTATTGGAAGAGATGCTTAGAGTCGATTCGCCTAATCTGCAGACGGCAGCGGATTCTGTTAAATGGTATTGCAAAGCCTTTGGCTGTGCTTCCCGTTTGGACGTGATGCTTATGATGGCAGAGGTAGATTTGAAGCAGGGCAGGCACGCTGAAGCTAGAAAAGCCTTGGTTCGTGCTCAAGATACACTGGTAGATTCACATGGGGCTAAGTGGGCTGATGCAGAAGGGTACAGCCAAGTTCCGAATGAGGATTTATTAAAGTACTTTGAGCTGATCGATCAGATTCAATCTTTTGAAGAGGTCATGGTTAAGTTTGATACGATGGGACGCAATATCGCTGTCCTCGCACATCTGGCCGGTGTACATCGATTTGATAAGGATTCAGGCAAATATCAACGGTACTTGGATGCCTATTTTGATAAGCGTTCATGGGGACTTCCAGAAGAGCAGTTCCTGGCGGGCATCCTGCCCAGCCTGACCAATGATGCCATGACCTATTATGGCATGAGAGATCAGCTGGCGACCTATATGTGTTATCAGCAAGGCACAAGGATGTAATCGGTTTGAGTGAGTGGCTAATCTGTTATGTAGCTGTGAATGAGGTCAGTTAACACCTTTTCTTCAAACGGCTTACTTAAGCAGTTATCCATGCCTGCTTTCTGGCAATCTTCCAGAACGTGCTCAATCGCATTGGCTGTTAGCGCAATGATTGGGGTTCTCTGATCTTGTGTCTCTTCTTCTATTTTTCGGATGCAGCGGGTGGCTTCGTAGCCATCCATTTTCGGCATGAGACAATCCATTAAGATGATATCGATGGAATCTTTATGTGCTTTGTATTGTTCAACGGCTTGTTCTCCATCACCTGCGGTCAGTACTTCAAAGTTTGAATTTTCGAGAAGGGCTTGCGCTATTTGCAGGTTCAAAGGGACATCATCCACCAGAAGCACTTTTATGTTTGATCTTTGTTCTTGATTTGAAAACTCTTCCGCGCCTGAATCGGTATCTGTGTCTAGCGTTATTTGAGTGTTCTCTTCTATGGCTTTAGGAAGTTGGATTGATATGGTAAATGTGGAACCAGAGACACCATCACTCTCAACCCGTATTTCTCCATCCATGGCATTTACTAAACGCTGACAGATCGTCAGACCAAGTCCTGTCCCACCGTATTTTCGAGTGGTCGAAGAATCTGCCTGACTAAAGGCTTCAAATAAACCGTCTTGCTGCTCCTCAGTTAATCCGATGCCTGTGTCCGTAATTACAATTGAGAATTTAATGTCATCATTGATCTCCTCAACATCACACAAGGAAACCTTCACAGAGCCTTCCTCAGTGAATTTGATGGCATTCCCTAGGAGGTTACTAATTACCTGCGACAGTCTTGTCGGGTCACCCTTGACCAGTAGAGGCGGGTGTTCGTTGAGGTGGTCGAACGATAAATCAATGCCTTTGTCATGGGCGGTGGATGAAAATACGTCTACGTTGTGACCGACAAGATCAATGACATCTAATGGAATGGATTCAAGTTCCAGTTTTCCTGCTTCCATCTTTGAGAAGTTTAGAATGTCATTTATGAGTGCGATGAGTGTTTTACCGCCATAGGTGATGGTCTCAACCAGTTTGGCTTGCTCTTCGGTTAACTGTGTTTTCTTCAATACTTGCGCGGTACCAATGACTGCGCTCATAGGTGTTCGAATCTCATGACTCATGACAGCCAGAAAGTCGCTCTTTACTTTATTGGATTCGGTGAGTTCTTTGAGGGCATTATTGAGTGATTCTGTACGTTCTTCTACCTTGTCTTCCAGGTCTTCTCTGTAACGGGAGACTTCCTGATTGCTTTCGATTAAAGCGGTACAGAAGGTTTTAAAGCTCTCGCCTAATTCAAGGAGTTCATTGTTTTTTGCTGAAAGCGGCTGATAGTTTTCAAGGATGTTCGAGTCAACGGACTTTACATCAACGTTACTTATATCGTCTTTCAATTGGTTGAGCGGTTTAGAAATCAGTCTATTAATCACTAAAACCGAAATCACCCATAGGCAAAGGGTTTTGAGAATAGCGCCAATAATGGTGATGATAAAAGTTTGCCAGGTTCTGTCTATGACCGTCGAAGAACTGTAGTAAATGTCGATCCTGCCAACCGTTTCCAGTTCATAAACTCCTTTCTGCTTTAACTCTAACGTGTACGAGTAAAGCTGGTGATAGGCTTTGGAGAGGTCGAGTGTTTTAGATGTGATTTCCGGCTGTGTATGAGAAATGACTTCGCCATCGTCTGCTATTGAGTAACCAACCTGCCAAATTTCACCTTCCACACTGGTGATCACGGCCCCATAAACTTCTGCGTTTTTATATAAGCCTTTAAGCGTGGCATCAACTTGTTCGTTTTGAAAGGCCCACAGTGCTTCCGTAATGGTCGGGCTGAAGGTAGCTGCCAAGCCTGTTATTTGATGGGTCAGGTTGTCTTTTTCTTGCTTAAATTCACTAAACAACTGAACCAGAGTCAACGCTACTGCAATACCGAAGTAGAGCGATAGGATTAACCCGATTACGTGTTTGGAAAGACTTTGACTACTTTTACCGCTCACATCAGTTCCCAAAATAGCGTTGATGTATTTCCTTATAGCGGTCTGTGGCCTTGAAGTCTTTTAATGCTTGGGAAAAGGAGTCTACAAAGCCTTCATCAACCTGTTTCTTGCTCCAGATTGCGAATAATCCGGCTTCCTTCATTGTGAAGTTGGCTAGCGGCATAATCTTGTCATTGAGATTTAGATCTTTCAGTAACTGAGCACTGTTGCCTTGGTCAGCGGGGACAAAATCGACGCGGCCACTTGCTAGCATTTTAAATGCCTGATCATCTTTACTTACAATTTTGTGTTGTATGTCGTTTTTCTTGATGAAATCCCAGAATTCATCTGTATAGGTGTAGCTTTTAACCAAGCCAACCTTGTGGCCTTTAAGGTCTTCATAGCTACTGATACTTAATTTAGTTTGATCTTCTTTTCTAATGTAAAAGAGCCATTTTGAATTGAGGATCGACTCTTGAGGGAAATATGCGTAGGTCTTACGTTCTTCGTTTTCCGTCGCTAAAAAGGAGCCGTCTGCTTTGCCATTTTTAATATCTGACTGAACGCGGGCAAAGGGTTTCATCGTTAATTTGTAGGGTTGGTTCATGTTGCCAAGAACCTTCTCTATTACTTCTACTCCAAAGCCGCCTAATGATCCATCTTCTTGCTCGAAGTGATAGGGAGGCCAGGGATCGACCACCAAAGAGAGCTCTTTTGCATGAATAGCCAGAGAGAAAGTGAGTGTAATAAAGCTGAGTAAGATTCTTTTTAAAGTGCTGCCCATTCGTTTATTCCTTACAACATTCCCTTAAGTCAGGTATCTCAGTAACAAATCACCTGCAGGGCTAACTAAAAAGAGTTAAGCAATAACTAAAGAATAATTGGGATATTGAGAAATGCCATTTATTGAGATCTTTTTAATTTTAAGCTATCTCAACTCTGTTTCGCCCTAGTTCCTTCGCTTTGTATAGCGCCTCATCCGCTTTCTGAACCAATTCCTCTGAAGAGGCTATCTCCACAGCTTCTTGGATTGAAAAGCAGCCGAGACTAACGGTCAGTGCTATTTGCTTCTGATCTGTCAGTACGTTGCTTTGCTCTATAGTTTTACGAACTTTTTCTGCCAGTTCAGCGCATTCTCTCGCTGAGGTATTGGGCAGAATAATGGCAAACTCTTCTCCACCAAATCGGGCTACTGTGTCGCTTACTCGGTTGAAGGTGTGTTCGAGTTGCTTAGCGATATGAATCAGACATTTATCGCCCACAGGGTGGCCGTATTTATCGTTGACTTGTTTGAAATGATCCGCGTCTAAAAGAATCAGTGATAGTTCTGTGTTGCTGTGTTGAGTGCGATGAAGTTCTTCTATGAGTTGTTTATCAAAGAACCTACGGTTTCGAATACCTGTTAGCGCATCCGTGTTGCTGTTTTCTTCGAGCTTTAAATAGCTGATGAGAGAGGAGACATATTCTCTGTATGGCTGTTTGGTCACACTTAACAAACCTATGGAATAGATAGTGACGATCAGTACGGCATCGAGGTCAATAGGGGTTACAACAAAGAGGTTCACCAGTATGGTCGGTAACAACATGCAGCCAAGGAATAGCCAAATAAAGAGACGGGAGGCATAAAAGGATAGAGCGCCACCGCCACAGATACCAACGGTGGAGATAATGATGATGTCTTTTTGTGTCGCCATCGGCGTATCAAGAAAGGCCAGTGCAGAGACAATCCCCCAGGTTAAACTACTGAGGATCATCCCTACTATGAGCAATCCTCGGCATAATGCCAGTTGCTCAAGGTGTTTTTTAGCGAGATAGATCAGGTAAATTCGGATTACTGCTGCCGAGAACATCATAATACTGATGGCATTGATCCATTTAACTAAGTCCGCATCCGTGGACGATCCATTCATTAAATAACCGATACAAAACCAAATCAGAAGATAAATAAAGGTTCCGGGAATGGATCGGTCGGCAACGTCCTTATTCATTTGGATAAGGCACTGGCGCTGATGACGAGCATTCAGTTCGTTAAATGAAAGTAGTGTCTTTTGGCGCTCAAACAACGTGGCCAACTCCTGTAGAGGATTCGCTATGACGTATAGATCTTATTATTTGAGTCTAGAATAGCTCATACAAACCTTCCGGTGTGTATGATTATTGTTAATTTTATCAATAGGTCGTTAATCTTTTAGAAAGCGCGTTGTAAGGAATCCGAGCCGTCGTGAATTGTGCGTTTTTAAATAATTGATACTTTAATCAGTTTTTAGCTTATTGGGCATTTATCTTGCTTTTTTTAAGTCTCTTAGAGCATAGATAAGGCGCAGTATGTCCGAACATCTTTGGCTAGTGGTATCCGCATTATTGGTTTTTACCATGCAAGCAGGCTTTTTATGTCTGGAAAGTGGCCGTACCCGCAGTAAAAACAGCATTAACGTAGCAGCGAAGAATATCGCTGATTTCATCCTCTCCGCAGCTATCTTCTGGTCTGTGGGCTTCGCCTTTATGTTTGGTACAAGTTACTCAGGGCTTGTTGGCACAGATGGCTTTTTCTTTGGTGAGCACAGCAACGCCTATCAAACTTGTTTCTTTCTCTTTCAGCTCATGTTTTGTGGAACGGCGGCGACGCTTACTTCTGGTGCGGCCGCAGAAAGAATGACCTTTTCTGGCTATCTTTTTGTTACTGCCATTTTAAGTATTTTCATTTATCCGATCGTAGGGCACTGGGTTTGGACAAGCTTATTAGACGATAGAAATGTCGGATGGCTTGAGTCGCTTGGCTTTATCGATTTCGCTGGGGCGACGGTAGTGCACTCAGTAGGTGGTTGGATTGCTCTTGCTACCATTATCGTAATTGGCCCGCGTATCGGTCGATTTGATAGTAAAAGAAAATTACCTTCGGGCAGTAACTTACCTATGGCGACTATGGGCACCTTACTGATCTGGTTTGGCTGGTTCGGTTTTAATGGCGGTAGTGTCTTACAGCTTAATTCTCAGGTACCTGGGATTCTTCTAAATACCTGTCTGGCTGCGGTTTGGGGTGGTATAGCAGCAACAACACTTCATTACCTATTCAAACGCTATATGGATGTTTCCTATCTACAAAATGGCATTATCGCTGGTTTGGTGGGCATTACTGCATCCTGTCATTTAGTGAATCCGGGGTCGGCGGCTCTTATAGGTTTCATAGCCGGTGCTATTTTGTACTTTGGTGAAGGCCTTATGTCTCGTCTAAAAATCGATGATGCTATTGGTGTGATTCCAGCCCATCTATTTGCCGGGATCTGGGGAACACTGGCAGTGGCGATATTTGGTCAAACCGACCTGATAAATAACGGCTTAAGCCGACAGGATCAGTTTCTGGTTCAGGCCTTTGGAATCATTGTGATTGGTTTGTACAGCTTTGGCCTAAGTTATCTGCTTTTAAGAATTATTGATCTTTTCCACCCACTTAGAGTGTCGCCATCTGATGAAATTCAGGGCCTGAATATTACCGAGCACAGAGCAACCACTGAGCTGATTGATCTGTTGGGTGATATGGAGAAACAACAAAGCCAA